>ENA-USUJ01000874-USUJ01000874.1-human-gut-metagenome-genome-assembly--contig:-NODE-874-length-26852-cov-7.606723_pt1 | contig 26852 bp, 32 predicted proteins | sample MGYA00250061_ERZ773398 | MGnify/ENA primary metagenome ERZ773398 (study PRJEB29103, sample SAMN06111992) | human gut metagenome | biome: human gut; feature: ankylosing spondylitis patient; material... | reverse complement strand
TCTTTCAAGGCGTACCGCACAGACCTCCCTAGGTACCACACGTTTCTTCCTCTCCATCCATCTGCCTCATTTATCATGCATGATTCCGTGTAGTTATTGGGCTTCGATTTGGCGTGCAACCTTACCCTCATGCATAACCTCATATAAGATTTCTGTCCGTCAGACCAGAGATTTGCCCATGAGTTAGTATGTTCCTCACATCCAGCTTCCTTCAGGTTCCATCTCACGATGGACACCCTTGCTTTCGGCTATATCCTTCCCACTACCGGGTGGATTCGGGACTTTAACCCGTTAGAAACGTGCGCCGCTAGGCGCACACGCATAAAAAAACGCAGAAGCCGTTATGGTTTCTGCGTTTTTCAGTTATATTGCTTATTTCAGTATTTCTTATTTCGCCATTTCTAAACCTCTTTCGACACGGTCTCCTTCAGCTGCTCAGTGGCGGGTTCTTCCGGCTTATGGTATTCCGGGAAATCCAATATAATCTTAAACAGATCTCCATCCAGCTGAATCTGGAATTCTCCGTGCTGTGCCTTGGTCAGATTTTTCGCAATATACAGACCCAGACCACTTCCCTCGGTAGTACGGGAAGCATCTCCCCGGATAAATCTCTCTGACAGTTCCTCACCCTTGAGATTCATGGGCCGGTCGGAAATATTTTTCAGAGAAGCGATGACTCTTCCGTCCTTTACCTGCATCTCCAGATAGACTCTGGTTCCCTCCAGGGCATACTTGCAGATATTCTGAAACAGATTTTCAATGATTCTCCACATCCTGCGGCTGTCGGCATAGATCATGCCGGCCACATCATTTCCGTCAAAGATCACCTGCAACTTTTTCTCTTCCATTCTGTCGGAGAATTCTCCCACTGCCTGATTCAGCAGTTCCGTCAGGTTCAACTGTTCCAGATTCAGCACAATGTTACCGGATGAGATTTTCGAAGCCTCCACCAGATCATCCGTCAACTGTTTCAGTCTCTGGGATTTGCTGTCCAGCACCTCAATATAGCTTCTGGCCGGTTCTTCCGTGATCTTTAGGCGTTTCAGCAGATCCACATAATTGATAATGGAAGTCAGCGGTGTCTTAATATCATGGGAGACATTGGTGATCAGATCCGATTTCATCTGCTCATCCTTCATGCTGGTGCTTACCGCCTTGCGGATACCCTCTCCGATGTTATTGACTGCATCCGCCATCTCACGGTTGTCCCCATGAAGAGATTCCACATCCAGCTTATAATCCACTTCTCCATCACGGATCCTGCGGATTCCTTCCACGATATCGATCTGCTCCGCTTTTTGCTTGAACCTTAGCACCCCCACAATGCCGTCCAACACAATAGCCCCCAGTGTCGGAAGCACCCACAGAGCGCTTTTTCCCCGCAGCAGATAAGCTCCGAAAATTCCTGCCAGATTCACCAGTAGAAACAGATTATACGGGATCAGTGAGCTGATGGCGGAATTTCTGTGGGAAACCACAAAATGTACCGCCTTACCGAAGCTTGTGACGATCCAGTGCAGGAAACTGTCACTCCACATATTGTGGGATTTGATCCTGCGGATCAGGCTGTACCAGAAAACATTGATTCCCAAGCTTACGCAGAAGCCATACAGCGCAAAGACGCCGTAGGCTGTCAGCCGTGTAATCTCCCGCCCCTGGATCTCGGAATGGCTGAGATATACCTTATTGGCCACATTCATCAGATAATCGTATCCGATTCTTCCGCCATAGATAAATCCCACCAGCAAAAGCGCCATGAACTCGATCCAGACATGATCGATACCGTTCAGGTACAGAACCGGCTCATCCTCCTCATCGTAAGCCACGCCGGCCGTTACGGTAAGATAAATACCCATCAGCAGCCACAATACTGCCAGCAGGATCCCTCCGCCGATCAGATACCAGATATTCGGAACGATTCTCTGGAACACCACATTGGCATTGTAAAAGGAATCTCCCTCCACCGGATAATTGGTATCCACTGCGATCCAGATATGAGTCATATCCGGATGCACATAACCATACTCTTTCAGATACTGATAGATCTGGCCCTCAGTCATTCCTGTGTTGCCGGTAAATTCCAGACTGTCCGGATAATAGATCAGATACCGTCTGTACTCCGAAAAATAATCCGTAATATCATTATCGGAACTGTTCTCAAGCTCCGATACATTCGTATAGGTTCTGCTAACTCCATCTGTTGTCATCATACGGACCGCATATTTCAGATTGCCCGCATCTTCTTTATACAGATCATTACAGTTCTGATACTGCTCATAGTTGGCTGACAACGTCTGGATCGTCATCTCCAGATTGTTCTGCAGCGCAATATATTCGATCCAGTTGTCCGCACAGGCTGTCAGCTGCTTCTCTCCGTCTACGGTGGCATAACGGTTCACCAGCATCGGGAAATATACCGTCAGCGTACCATCGTCTTCTCTGGATACCCGGATATCCTGTACACTCTCTTTCACAATGTATGTGAAAGCCAGGTCTTCCAGCCGATCGGTTCTCTGGCTCTCCGGAATTGCCTCGATTGCCTGTGCGACTGCTTCCTTCTGCTCCTCCGTCTGCTCTCCGCCTGCCACGAACATCAGCTGTCCGTCCGCATCCACGCGGAAGTTCGACTCCAGGTCTATCGGTCCGAAATAATTCACGAAGTCCGACATACTCATAATACGATCTGTATATTCCGCACCGTATTTTCCCCATTTGATCAGATCTTCCAGCTCATAAACTGCTGTTACAGGGCAATCTGCACCGCCGGTTTTCCCTGAAGCAAATTCCGTGATATCAACATGCTTATGCGGATCAAAGCTTCCATTGGTCTCCATCTGTCCTTTGATCACCATAAGCTGGATAATATCCGATACCGAGCTCTGGAACAGATCATGGAAAATCACGGAATCTTCAAATTCCGTTTCCGCATCCAGAGGGGATAATTCATATACTTTTGTGCCATCCGCTGTGTCTACCGCCAGATAGGAATTGAACAAAACCGCCGCGATTGCCACCAGCAAAAGCAAAGCCGCCGTCTGCTGCACCAGTCCCAGCATCAGCCGTTTCAATGTAGGTCGTCTCATGCCTGCTCCTTGTCGATCTTATAGCCTACTCCCCATACCACCTTCAGATAACGGGGTTCCTTGGGATTGATCTCGATTTTTTCACGGATATGCCGGATGTGTACCGCCACGGTATTGTCCGCTCCGATGGCATCCTCATTCCAGATGCTTTCATAGATCTGATTGATGGAAAATACCCTGCCCTGGTTCTTCATCAAAAGTAATAAAATATTATATTCGATAGGTGTCATTTTTACCGGTTCATCGTCCACTGTCACCTGTTTGGTATCATCATTGAGGATCAGTCCGCCCACCTGGTAGATTGCTTTGTTCTCACCGGTCAGGCTCCCCAGGGAGGTATATCTGCGCAAGTTGGATTTGACTCTCGCCACTAGTTCCAACGGATTAAAAGGCTTGCAGATATAATCATCCGCACCGATATTCAGCCCCAGGATCTTGTCCGTGTCTTCCGATTTGGCCGACAGGATAATAATGGGAATGCTGCTGTATTCCCGGATCTTCAATGTAGCCCGTATGCCATCCAGCCGGGGCATCATGATATCCATGATCAACAGATGGATATCCTCCTTGTCCAGGATCTGAATTGCCTGTTCCCCATCATACGCTTTATATATTTTATAGCCATCCTGACTCAGATAGATCTCGATGGCATCCACGATCTCTCTGTCATCATCACATACAAGAATATTTGCCATACTTCCCTCATTTCTCCGTTACTGCCCGGTTCCCCATCATTTTCGTTATTTCTATTTAAACATAATATTTTTAAATATTTTCGTGTTTTTTCTTAAATTTTCTTAATTCCCATCAGGCACTCAGGAACTCAGGACTCCTTCAGCATTAAAAATGCTGCCAGATTTCCCCTCTGTCCGTGACTTGCCCGGTGGGAAAACAGATACTCCGGATTGTGGCAGGTACAGACGTTCGTTACCGCCATATGTTCCGGCTGGATCCCCGCCCTTAACATAATGCTCTGATTGGCTTTCCACAGGTCAAGCTGATATTTACCCGGTGCTTTGCCCGGCTGCAACACATCCTCCGGAAAGCCTTCCCGGAACTGTTCCGCCACTTCTTCACTCACTTCATAACAATCCACACAGATGGACGGTCCGATGGCCGCCACCAGCTCCTCCGGGCGGCTGTTAAAATGTTCCTGCATATATCGTACCATACAAGCTCCCATTCCCGCTACCGTTCCTCTCCAGCCGGAATGCGCCAGTCCGATGGCCCTGTGTACCGGATCCACGAAATACAGAGGAACACAGTCTGCATAAAAAGTCACCAGTGCGATTCCGGGGATATCCGTAGCCAGACCGTCTATATCATCATAAACCGATGGTCTGGTGATCCCATTTCCGGCATCTGCTTTCGTCACCAGATGAATATTCGTGGTATGGGTCTGTTTCGATGCCACCATATGTTCCGGGTCTGTTCCCAGTACTTCACCAATCCGTCTGTAATTCTCTCTGACACATTCCAGGTCATCTCCTCTGGAAAAACTCAGGTTCATAGTGGAATAGATTCCGTTGCTGACACCACCGGTCCTTGTGGTAAACAGATGTTCCACCACACCGGTCTCTTCCAGCTTCGGGAATACCAGATACTCCAGTTCCCCTTTTTGTCTCTGCTGTATACTGTCTGTGTCTCTGCAGTCTGTTCTGATCAATGGATACATTATTCTATCTCCTTGCACTATAATGGTGTGGAAAAGCATTTGGAATCCAGTGAAGTGCCTCCCCCTGGATTGCCACCACATCATAGCGCACCCAGGTATCCTCCCCATAATGATGCAGATAACGGTAATAGTCCGCCACTCTGCAGATGGTTCTCTGTTTCGCCGTTGTCACGGCCTCCGCCGCATTTCCCTTTTCATCACCGGAACGGTATTTCACTTCCACAAACACAAGATATTTTCCGTCTTTGCCGATAATGTCGATCTCACCGTTCCTGCCTCTGCGGAAATTCCGTTCCAGGATACGCATTCCCTGTTTCTCCAGATAGTCCGCAGCCATCTGCTCATATACATTCCCCGTCTGTCTGGTATTCAACCCTTATGTTTTCCCCCGTTTGCCACACTTTCCTTTACCATGCGGTGATCCACAGCATCCACAAATACCAGAATCTCCGCCACCACTTCATACAACTCCGGCGGGATCATCTCGCCGATGTCCAGCCGGGACAGTGTATCCGCCAGCTTGTCATCCCGATGGATTGGCACACTGCTCTCCTGGGCCTTCTCTATGATCTTCTCCGCCAGAATTCCCTTGCCGCTGGCTATGACTCTGGGTGCCTCATCCGAGGGATCGTATTCCAGTGCTACGGCCTGTTTTACTTTCTTTTTCTCGTCATTCATTCTGTTGTCCTCTATGCTCTTCTAACATATACGTTTTCTCCGTGCTGCGCACTCTCGAAATCGTAACAATCATTCGTATTCCCGGCTATCGTCCTGCATACTCATGTTTGTCCGCTCCTCTCATAGGAAACATCCGCTGCCTGCTAGCAGTCACGTCTGTTTCCTATGGATGAGCTATGTTCTCACATCAAAGGCATATTGTGCTACCGGAACACTTCCTTCTGTCTTAAGAAGCGGTGTCATGGCCTGCGCCGTCTGCTGTAATTCGGTATGCAGTGTTGTCTCACATTTACAATCATAGCCTCTTTTTTGCAGCCGCTCTGTCAGCACATCCATATTAGCCTCCAGGTAATCCAGGATTGCATCATTCTGTACATAAAATTTGGTGCTGACTTTGGTATCCTTCAGAGCCACATATACATCCAGTGGCCCCAGATGTTCCATATCCAGATGTAGCAGTGCGCTGACCTGTCCGTCTTTTCTGGCAAGATTTTTCTTGTTGGTATATACGAACAGTTCTCCCGTCTTATGCTCTCCCTGCCGTAGATGCAGCGGCAGCTGGATATAGGCATAGGTCTGGTTGATCTGTTGCAGGAAATCCACGTTCTGGCTTAAATTCGTCACGTTCTGATAAGCACTTGAACCACGCTGTCCGTTTTCTTCCAAAAGATTACTCACCCCCTTCAACTGTTTTCCCAGCTTCTGGTAAAGTTCCTCCACCTTCTCCGGAGATTCCACATCCTCTGGTTTTATGCTCCAACGATCCGCCAGGAGTTTTGCCGGAAGCTCTGCCACTTTGGAATTATGGAGAATACTGCGCAGCAAGGGAATATCTTTCGTCTCCAGCCCCTGCTTTAACAGTTTCTGCAGATTCTGCAGCTGTGGTGCCTCCTGTGTTTTTTCTGCACCGGGATTTTCTTTTATCGTCTGACCGTTGTCCGGTGCCGTCTCCGTCGGTTCCTCTATGATGGTCTTCTGCCCCGGCACAGCTTCCGGTGCTGTTGCCGAAGGCTTTACTGGCATCTGTTCTGCCTCTTCCGGGGTCACTGTCACATCCACGCCAGGCTCCGGCAGAGGTCCCTCGGTCTGTTGTTGTCCTGTTACCGTCTCTCCGGCCGCATCTTCGAAAGCCAACAGTTCCAGAACCTCACTATAGATTGTGGCGGCCTGCTCTATGTCTCCGCTCTCTACCAGCCCCTGCAGCATATTTGTCAGACTTTCTCCGGTCTCTGCGATTCCTGCTGTCAGCTGATGTGTCAGATTGCGATAGGATGCCATCTGTGTGATATTTTCCTCCGTCACCGGAAGTTCCACTTTGTGAAGATTCACGAGATCCAGAATCTCCGCATCCGGGAACGCATTACTTTCATGCCAGATCTGCTGCAACGTATTCTTATCAATAGGAAGCCCCGCATCCATCAGTTGTTTTGTCATGGCTACCGTATTCTCGTTCACCGGCAGCGATGCCATATCCAACGCTTTCAGTACGGTTCCTTCTGTTGCCATATTGGTAAAAAGAGGACTCAGATTCAGTGTCTGCCCGTTATTTTTTACCTGAAAGGTAATGTTCTGCCCCAGTTCCAGGCGGATATCCGCATCCACTTTTGCATCCACCAGGACATCCTGCAGAAGACGGATCTGCGCATTATTGCCCTCCCTGGAGACCACCTCTCCTCTGAGGGTTTGCCCGGGAACCAGTGCACGGATCTGCCGGTTTACCTGTTCGGTATTCGCATTATTTGGAGTCTGTACTCTGCTGTTATCCGCTATTTTATCCTGTGAGAACCATCCTGTCAGCTTCATATTTTCTCTCCCGGCACGCTAAAATGCCTTAAAATCCGAAATTTTTGATAAAGCTGTGTCTGTGGATCGGAGTCGGTCCATACTCCTTCAGTGCCGCAATATGTGCCGCACTACCGTACCCTTTGTTGGATGCAAAATCATACTCCGGAAACACATCGGCATACTGCTCCATCAGACGGTCCCTGGTCACCTTGGCCACAATACTGGCCGCACCGATAGAAATGCTCTTGGCATCGCCCTTGATGATCGGCACCTGTCGGATCTCCACTCCGGGAATCGTCACAGCATCGTTCAACAACAGATCCGGTGCCGGATCCAGTTTGCCGACAGCCTCCCGCATGGCCTCATAGGTTGCCTGTAAAATATTGATCTCATCGATCCGCTCCGGAGAAGCATAGCCCACTGCCCAGGCCACCGCTTCCTTCGTGATCACATCGTACAGCTCTTCCCTCTTTTTTTCGGATAACTGCTTGGAATCATTAATGTATAAAATATCACAATCCTTCGGCAGAATGACAGCACCTGCCACTACCGGTCCCGCCAGAGGACCTCTTCCCACTTCGTCAATTCCGCAGATATAGGTATATTGTGCGTATTCTTTCTCGTATTTTTTCAGATTCTCGATCCGCTGACGTTCCTTTTCCAGAGTATCTATCTTTTTCTGTGCGCTAGACACCAGCTTCTGCACACCGCTTCTGGGATCATTCTCATATTCTGCTATAAATTCAGGCAGCTTTTCCATTGAAGCTGCCTGTAATATTTCCTTGATCTTTGCTGCACTTTCCATTTGTTTATCCCCATTTATGGTTATTGATGTTGTAATATACCGAAATCAGAAACCGGCCAGATCCGGAGCCAGGCTTTTCCGATGATATTTTCTCTTTTTATGTTACCCACCATATCCGTACGACTGTCGCTGGAATTGTTGCGGTTGTCTCCCATGACAAAATATTCATCATCCCCCAGTTCAATGGGTTCCGCCGCCCGGCCGATGGTCTCCGGTTTTATGACTTCCATGCCGTAGTTCTCTTCCAGCTTTTCCCCGTTGATGTAGATACTGCCATCATCCATGATCTGTACCGTCTCTCCCGGCAGTCCGATGATACGCTTGATATAATAGGTGTTGTCCTGGAATTGAAACGGGAAGACAATGATGTCAAAGCGTTCCGGATCATGAAAACGATAGCTTAACTTATCCACGATCAGATTATCCCCGTTGTGCAGGGTATTCTCCATGGAGGCTCCCTCCACTTCCGTACGCTGTCCTACAAAGGTGATCACCAGCCATACCGCTCCCAGTACACAGAGCAGGTAGATCGCTGTGTTTAATAATTCTCTCATGATTCTGTTCATCTGTCTATATCCTCTCCAGTGTTATTCGTCCCAGCTTGCCGCTCCGGAAATCATCGATCAGGATGCCGGCGGCTTTCCCCAGATCCAGTTGTTCTCCCTTTGCATAGCATTTGCGGCTCTCTGCCACTGCTTCCAGTATCTCTATGGGCTTGCCCGCAGGATCTGCCTCGTAGCGTTCCTGCAAAGCTTTCGGATAAAGCTCTTTGATGGCTCCGATCAGATCACAGGCCAGTTCATCCGGAATTAGGATCTCATCGTTCATGGATCCGATAAATGCCAGACGCATTCCTACCTGCTGGTCCTCGAATTTGGGCCACAGGATACCGGGGGTATCCAGAAGTTCCAGTCCTTTATTCAGACGGATCCACTGTTTTCCCTTGGTCACACCGGGTTTATTTCCCGTCTTGGCGCAGGCTTTTCCCGCGAAGGAATTGATAAAAGTGGATTTTCCCACATTGGGGATTCCCACTACCATAGCACGTACCGGTCGATTTACAATGCCTCGCTTTCTGTCACGTTCAATCTTCTCCTTGCAGACTTCCTGTACCAGCCCCTGGATCGACTTGATTCCCATACCGGTACGGGAATTGATTTCCAGTACACCCATTCCCTGATTTGAAAAATACTCGACCCATTTCTTATTCCACACCGGATCTGCCAGATCTGATTTATTCAACAAAATGATACGGGATTTACCTTTTCCCAGTTCATCGATATCCGGATTTCTGCTACTGATGGGGATTCTGGCATCTACAAGTTCAATCACCAGATCGATCAGCTTGATATTTTCCTGCATCATACGCCTTGCTTTGGTCATATGACCGGGATACCACTGATAATTCATTTTTCTATTCTCCTACCATACTTTCTATTTGATAAAGCCGATGCCATCCGTCCCGGATTTTAAGTGGAACCAGGCTTTGCCGATCATATCGCCCTCCTCCACCGGTCCGATATTGGCGGATCTGCTGTCTTCGCTGTTATTCGGGTTGTCCCCGATGCAGAAATACTCCTTGTTCCCAAGGATGATCTCGTTTTCCGCTATACCCGCATCCAGGATCCGTTCCGTCACCCATTTACTTTCCTGCCCGTTGACATACAGAGTTCCGTCCGCGATCCTTACCTTGTCTCCCGGCCCTGCCACAACACGCTTGACATAATAATGGGAATTTTCATTGCCATTCGGCAGAAATGCTACTACGTCTCCCGCCTTCGGAGAAGATAAAACATACAGAAAACGGTCAATAAATATCTGCTGTCCATTCTCCAGTGTCGGTTCCATGGACATGCCCACAACTCTGGTGGACTTTCCCAGAAAGATAACCACCACTGCAGCCAGAAAGACTGACAGTGCAATGCCGAAGATCCAGCTGAAAATTTCCCTGAGCAGTTCCTGACTGATCTTTTTCTTTTTTTTATAAAAACTTAGTCCCTTATTTCTCAATGTTCTGTCCTATCTCGCATAGTGTTTACAAGTCTCAGTGTACCATATCCGTATTCCTTTTTCAAATAAATATAAAAGGCAGCTGTCAGAAACAGCTGCCCCTTTCCGGTCAATGTAATTATTTAACTAATTCCTTAACCTTTGCCTTCTTACCAACACGATCTCTTAAGTAATTCAGCTTAGCACGTCTTACTTTACCTTTTCTTACAACTTCGATCTTCTCTACGTTGGGAGAATGTAAAGGCCAAGTCTTCTCTACGCCGATACCGTTGGAAGTCTTTCTAACAGTGAAAGTCTCTCTGTTGCTGCCGCCCTGTCTCTTCAGTACAACGCCTTCGAATACCTGGATTCTCTCACGGTTACCCTCTTTGATCTTGCCGTATACCTTAACGGTATCGCCGACTTCAAACTGATCAACGGTTGCTTTTAACTGTTCTGCTTCGATCTCTTTGATAATGTTACTCATAATGAGCCTCCTTCATAAAATGGATGTTCTTAATACCCTTATTGGTAACAGAGGACCATCTCGTTTTCACAACATTCAGATTTTACCATAAGGCCATATAAAAAGCAAGCTTTTTTTAATTATACAGCCACCAGATTGCGGGATCCGACAGATTCAGCCCCAACCGTTCCTGCAGTTGTATGGACGCTTCATTTCCATTCACAATATGGGCGTAGGGGATCATCCCCTGTTCTCTCTGTTTGTTGATCAGATAACCTTCCAGGGATGCTGCAAGTCCTTGTCTGCGGTATGCATCCTCCACATACAGCATTCCCATGCTGCCGTCATTGTGGCATCCGATAAAACCACAGAGTTTTCCCTCGATATAGATGCCGAAGACATCTCCTGCTGTAATCCTCTCCCGGACATAAATCTCGTCTCCCAGGTGATAATGCTCCGCCACATAAGGAACCTCTTCCACTGTCAGCTGCCGGATGTCCTTGTGCCTCACCGGAAGTGGTTCCCCTCTGGTATAGCACGCCTGGGAACATAGCATACTGCCATGATACCCTAAAATTTCACTGACACGTTCATTCCACCGGTCTGTCACGGTCACGATACTATGCCCCGACACGGCTTTCGGAATGAGCGGCAGCATTTTCTCCAAATGCTCCTCATCCTCCGCATTCAGCATGGCATTGCCGATCTCCGGCAGATAGATCAGTACATTTTTCCCCTCCGCATAGAGAATTTCTCCCAATCCTCTGGACAGTGTCTCCATCATATGAATAAAAATACGTTTCTTCGCGGAAAGTTTTTTTATGACTTTCTGTTTTTCCTGATATTTTGCATAGAGATCCGGGCGGCGTTCTTCCGTCCGTCTCTCGGACTGTTCCAGCCGCCAGGCATTGATCTTTTTATGATTGCCCGACAGAAGTACCTCCGGTACTTTCTTTCCGTGCCATTCCTCCGGGCGGGAATACTGGGGATATTCCAGCAGATCGTTATGGAAGCTCTCTGTCTCGGCAGATTCGTCGTTATTGAGTACCCCGGGCACCAGTCTGGCCACCGCGTCCACCACGACCATGGCTGCCAGTTCCCCACCGGTGAGGACATAATCGCCGATAGAAATATAATCCGTCACGACCTCTTCCAGAACTCTCTCATCGATTCCCTCATAATGTCCGCAGAGCAATACCAGTTCCTCTTCCCCGGACAGTTCTCTTGCTTTTTTCTGGGTAAAAGGAGCTCCCTGTGGTGTCAGATAGACGCAGCGGATCTTTTTTTCTCCTGCTACCGACCGGTAGGCATCATAGACCGGCTGTGCCTGCATCAGCATTCCGGCCCCGCCGCCATAGGTGTAATCATCCACTTTTCCGTGCTTATCCTGTGTGTAATCCCGGATATTCACCGCATCTATGGAAATCAGATTCTTCTCCGCTGCCCGGCCTAAAATACTGGTTGCCAGCCCCTGCTGCACCATTTCGGGGAACAGGGTCAGAATATGAAACTTCATCATAAGTCAAGCAGTCCTTCCAGTACATGTACCTGCATTGTGCCATTTTCCACGTCCACATTCAGGATACACTGTTTGATAGCGGGCAGAAGCAGGCTCTTACCGTCTGCCATTTCCACCTCGTAGACATCATTTGCACCGGTCTCGATCACATCTTTTACCGTGCCCAGTTCCTTACCGTCTTCATCCTGCACTTTCAGTCCGATCAGATCGGCGATGAAATACTCGTCCCTTTGCAGACGCACTGCATTTTTGCGGGTCACGTACAGGCTCTTCTGACGATATTTTTCTATATCATTAATGTTGTCCAGCCCTTTAAATTTCAAAATCACAAACTGCTTAAAGAACTTGACACCCTCAATTTCCAGATTCATTTTTTCCTTGCCGGTATCCAGAACGACTTCCTTTAATCTGCGGAATCTTCTGGGATCATCCGTAGTAGGATATACCTTTACTTCTCCTCTCACCCCGTGAGTGGAAGTGATAATGCCGACCTGCAACAGATCTTCCATATAGTTTTACTCCATTCCGGCTTTTAGCCAAAAAACGGAGAAACACACGCCTGTATGTTTCTCCGCTCAACGTCAGGGATCTCTCAATTCGAAATTAAACGATCTCAACGTCCACTCTTGTGTTGTCTTTGGATGATGCTGCTTTCACAACGGAGCGGATTGCTTTTGCAATACGTCCCTGCTTACCGATCACCTTACCCATATCGGACGCAGCTACATGAAGTTCAAGGACGATATTTTTTCCTTCTGTCTTCTCAGTTACAACTACTTCATCCGGATTATCAACGAGTGCCTTTGCAACTACTTCTACTAGTTCCTTCATAATCCACCTCCGATGAATAGATATTTAGAACTTATTTCTCGATTCCTGCAACCTTGAAAAGCTTAGCAACCTGCTCGGTAGGCTGAGCACCGTTCTGTAACCACTTCTTAGCCAGCTCTTCATTGATCTTGAAAGTAGAAGGATCGGTGGAAGGATCGTAGGTACCGATCTCCTCGATGAATCTACCGTCTCTGGGGGAACGGGAATCTGCTACGATAATTCTGTAAAAAGGAGCCTTCTTCTGTCCCATTCTTCTTAATCTGATCTTTACTGCCATTTCTTTTTCCTCCATTAATTAAAAATAAAATAATTTATATGATAAGAACTGATTGTTCATATCGGACTTAAGTTAAGTAAACAGTGCTAGAAAAATCTGCCGCCAATACCGGGAAATTTTCCGCCGCCGAACATACCACCCATGCCGCCGCGGCCCTTTTTGCCGCCGCCAAACTGCTTCATCATCTTCTGTGTCTGCTCGAACTGTTTGATAAAACGGTTCACCGTTGCAATATCCACACCGGCACCTTTTGCAATACGGTGTTTTCTCTGAGGGGTCAGGATCTTGGGATTCCTGCGTTCCTCTTTTGTCATGGATAATACGATGGCTTCCGTACGCTTCATCTGCGTCTCATCAATGGCACCTTCCAGATCCGATGCCTTGATCCCCATTCCGGGAAGCATCCCTAAGATGCTGGACAGACCGCCCATATTACGCATCTGCTTCATGCTCTCCAGGTAATCCTCAAAATCGAATTTCCCTTTCTTCATGCGGCCGGCCATATCACGGCTCTTCTCCTCATCGATATTGATGCTGGCCTGTGCCTTGTCAATGAGGGATAACACATCACCCATACCAAGGATACGGCTTGCCATACGATCGGGATAGAACTGCTCTAAATCGGACAATTTCTCGCCCATACTTACGAAGAGGATCGGCTTGCCGGTGACTGCTTTGATGGAAAGTGCCGCACCGCCTCTGGTATCACCGTCCATCTTGGACAGGATTACGCCGTCGACGCCTACCTTTTCATCAAATTCTTTTGCCACATTTACGGCATCCTGACCGGTCATGGCATCGACTACCAAAAGTGTCTGATGCACGGTCACGGTCTCCTTGATCTCCTGTAATTCCGCCATCATGTCTTCATCCACATGAAGTCGTCCGGCAGTATCGAGGATCACTACATTATGACCATTTTTCTCCGCATACGCAATGGCTTCCTTAGCAATCTCGGCAGGTTTATGATCCGTTCCCATGGAGAACACATCAACTTCCTGCTTCTTACCATTGATCTGTAACTGTTCAATGGCTGCGGGACGGTAAATATCGCAGGCTACCAGCAAGGGCTTCTTGCCCTTGAGCTTCAGCTTACCGGCGATCTTGGCCGTTGCGGTGGTCTTACCTGCACCCTGAAGACCTGCCATCATGATAACGGTAATGGCTTTGCCGGGCTGCATGGCAATCTCTGTGGTCTCACTGCCCATGAGATTTACCATCTCTTCATTTACGATCTTGATCACCATCTGTCCGGGATTCAGACCGTTCATGACGTCCTGGCCAATGGCACGTTCTTCCACTGCCTTCACGAACTGCTTGACTACCTTAAAGTTAACATCGGCCTCCAACAGTGCCATCTTGACTTCCTTCAGTGCAGACTTGACATCCTCTTCCGTCAGGCGGCCCTTGCTTCTTAAGTTTTTAAAAACATTCTGGAGTTTGTCTGTTAAACTTTCAAATGCCATTTGCTGCTCCTTACCATTCCTTTAAAAGGGATCTGGACAATTCCCGGATGCGTCTCATCCGTTCTTCGGGATCCGTATCATTCTCTGCCGTCAGCTGCTCGATCTCACCGATCTTCTCCTTGGCCGCCATGAAACGTTCCACCAGATGAAGCTTGCTCTCGTAATCCTGCAGGATCCGGTCACAGCGCTTGATCAGATCATGGACGCCCTGTCTGCTGATGCCCTGTTCTCCCGCGATCTCACTGAGAGACATATCATTATATACTGCATCCTCATACACTCTCTGCTGATGCTCGGTGAGAAGTTCACCGTAGAAATCATATAACAGATTCTGTTCCAAAATCCTGTCCATCTTATCCAGTGCCTTTCTATAGGTCATGCGATATGCACCTTGGCTATCATACTATAGAAAAGTATAGGTGTCAAGTATTTTTTCTTGTCACACATATGTTCGACTATTTCCGTCTTACTCCGTCACTTGATTTTTCAATATCTCATTGTTTTCTGTTCTCTTTGTGTGTCTCCGTCATACACCGACACATTGAGGGCATTTGTCACAGAATTGTCACAAAACTGTCACGAGATCCGTACCGCTTTTATAACAGCTTCCTGCTCCTTTTTCTTTGCTTCGCTGAGATCTGCATACACGTTCATTGTGGTTGATATTGAATGATGGCCGAGCATATGGCTAACGGCTTTCATATCAGCACCAGCAGAGTAAGCAAGGCTTGTGTAGCTGTGGCGGCTCTGGTGTGGCTTCCATACTTCTATTTTTTCTTTTCCCATCTTCTCCGCCTCTTTGTTGTACTGCTTTGTTATGCGTCCTATAAGCTCCCTAAATGGCGGCTCACTCCAAACATGACCGGCACTATTGAGAAATACAAACCCTGTTGCCTCTCCTATTTTATTCCCCGAATCATCCACACGCGGAAGTGTTGGCGTTGTCCTTGCGCTTTGCATCTTCAAACGCATCAAAGCAAGTTTAACAGTATCATTCATTACAATAGTACGGATCGATGTTTTACTTTTCGGGCTTCCTACTGCCAGAGTAAAGCCGTAGTCCTTTTCTCTGTATCGGTTTAATGATTTGTTTATATGAATCTCTCCGGCTTTGGTGTCTACATCCTCCCATGTTAATGCTGCAAGCTCTCCGATCCTCATACCGGTATTGAATAATACCAGAAACGCCGGGTAACTATATGAAAATCTGTCACTATTGCGCACATATTCCAAAAATATTTTTATGTGTTCCTCCGGCACCGGCTCCCTTTTCTCGCTTTCTGTCTGTGGTAGCTGTATATTTTTAGCCGGGTTTTTTACAATAATATCATCATCAACAGCACATTCACAAACAATATTCAAGCAGCTTTTGAGGTTGGCAAGTGTAGAGTGCTTTTTTCCATCCCTAACCATATCATTTATGATTTTTTGTATATCTGCCTTTGATACCTTTGTGATTGCCTTTTTTCCGATAGTCTCCCGGATATAGGTATTATAATAGCTTTTGTAATTGGTGCAGGTGGTGGCTTTTCTTCCGCTTTTAGCGTATAACTCTAACCAGTTGTCAAAATATTCGTTTAGGGTGGTTTTTGCGCTTTTGCTGCTGATTCTGCGCCCTCTGTCTATCTGGTGCAACAATTCATTTTCTTTTTTTCTGAGTTCTATCAAATCATCATCAATGATTGTAACCCTCTCGCCGTCTACCATCTTACGGAACATATACCGCCGCCCCTTTGGGTCCCAATATTCCCCGGTCTTTAATATACGGCCTTTGTGGTCTTTCCTCTTCTCACTCATACCCTCGCCCCCTCTCTGTCTAATATCTCACCGCTGAGCGCATCTATAACGTCTCCTGTGCCGTTTATGGCGATTGTCATACTCTCGCCCACACTATCCGTTATTTTCACGCTATCGGCTTCCTGTGGCTCTATGAGCACATCAATAAAATGCTCCTCAATCCATCGCATTATTTTATATTGTGTTATGGTCTTTGCTCCTTTTATCATAATAGACCGCCTTTCTGCAGAAAAAGGGCAACACGCCGGAAGACGTGCCGCCCCTCTCTTTAACTGTGAGGCTTTTTGTCCGCCTCTGCTTTCTCGTACCCTTGTTTATAAGCCTCTGCCACGATCGCGGCCATAGTTGCATAACTCACAGCCTGATCTTTAATATATCCGCCGTTTCTTGCAATCCTGTAGGCCTCATGCATCCCGATTTGTTGGCTCATTGGCTGCCTTTGCCTCCTTGGGAAATTCATAATTAAAAAAATGTCTTTGTGGTTCCGGCTTAATAAAAAAGTCTCTAAATCTCTTTTTTCTTGGTTTGATTGTTAATACTATCATGGTGTTATCTTCCGGTTATTGTATTTTCTTGGTGTTCAGACAAGCGTATATCAAATCTTTCCGGGTGGTGTTGTTCAAGTTACCATTCTAGTATTTTCTGCGGCGTTCCGTAACTTTTCCCAATATGCAAACTCTTTCTATTTCTTCCGTTGCAATAAATTCATCTGCAAAAGCGTTGTTGGATGGGATCAACCACACGCCGCCATCAATATGTTTTAATCTGCGGACGGCTCTATTTCCATCAAGTAATAACAAGGCAATGTCGCCATCTTTCACGCTTTCGCTATCTGCGTTAGTTATTAGAATGTCTCCCGGTTCTATTTCCGGCTGCATTCCGTTACACATTTGCAAGTCTGCAATAATCTCTGACACGTTGCGTTCCTCCTTTTTCTGTTTCTTGACAAGGAAGCTCACACAACATAAAATAAAAATGTCGGTGAGATTCCTCATCAGCTTTCGGAGCGGCTTCCCTTGGCTTGGTAGGTTGTGGGGTGCCGTTCATACTTTCCAGTAATTTTCTACAAGCATCTCTTTTAAATATGCTATATAGTCATTTACCAAGTCTGTTTTGCATCCATAAAGTGCATTTTTAATCCCGTGTTTTTCTTCGCACTCTTTGGAAAAATCATCGAGAAACTTTTTATATTTTTCTAATTCTTTAGCTCTCAATTTTGACCTGTCCAATATGAGGTTTTTACTTCCTCGAAGTTTCTCACGTTCCGCCACTATTTCCGGCTCTGTTTTGCTACGATATTCCGCCTCTTGTTTGCGGAACATTCTTTGAACTGTTGAATTTCTGAAAAGCATTGTTCTATCTCCTTTCTGAAAACTAGGTTATATAACCTTGTATGTATATATTATCATATTTTGTATATAATTTCAATATGCAAAGTTATATAACTTGAAATATTTTTATTATGATTGTATAATGTCTGTATTATGTACAATGGAGGTGTAAAAATGGCTATTGGAAAAGATAAAACGCAAGTTCTTTTGACCTTAACCAAAGAGGACAAAGCAGAATTGCAGCGAATCGCCGACAATGAAAACCGCTCTTTTACAAACCTAATAAATACAATCATAAAAAATTATCTTAAATCATACAGAGAGGACTAACACCCGGCAGAGTAACAACCGGGTGTTTTTCTTTACCCTCTGTAACGCTCTATTTTCGATTTTAAGACTCTCTTTGTGCTTTATCGTGTATTTCTGTTAAAAGCATTAAAATCGAAAATAGAACCATTTCACGCACTCACACGCATATATTAGTGTTTGCGTCCTATGGCATCAAGCGCGGCTTTTCCTGCGCTGCCGTATTTAATCTGTACATCGTCCTGCTCATCTTCCATCATTCTTTTTTCCTCTTCCTTGATGGTATCAGCCCAAACCGTAGAGCGAATTAAAATATTTCTTAAAGATCCACCCGTATGTGCTGCCTCAATAACAAGCTGCTTGCTTTTCTTGTCGGCTGTATCGAGTACGATACCCGATTTTCTTAATGTTCTGCGCTCTGACGGTCTGAGGTAGGGGATCTCCAAATCGTCATCATTTACGAAATACGGGTTTATCATGATACGAGCGTGGAAGTTGTCGAAGTAATCACCATTAAGCAGAATCTCCCCGAATGTCTCCCCCTGGTTATCTGGTGTTATTTCTTTACCGTCATAAGTTTTAATAAAAGAGACTATTTTTCCCTCTGTCTCATCAAACAACCGCATAAAGTAAACCGGATCAGGAGCGGCGAACTTTTCCGAAAGAATCTTTTTTGCGTCTGTTTTGTCTGAAACTGCATTGTTCAACATTCGCATACACCAATACGAGCCGGCCACCTTATCCAAAATAACATCAATTTCAAACTCGCTGAGGTTGCCGCCGGATGCTTCCAGGATGTTTTTTAACTCCTCTATCTCTGTTGTGTTTGCACTCTCTGCCACACTGTTTTCTATTGCAGCTCTTGCAGTATCAAAAGCAACCGAAAGGCCATTTATGGCTCTACTTCTGAGCATATCAAGCGCAACGCTTCCCACTTCCTCAATTTTGGCCTTTTCCTTTTCCAGATACTCCGCACTATACATTCTCTTCCCCTCTAGTTCCTGTATCTGTTTTTCTACAACTTTCGCTGTATTAGATGCCGCTTTTATATACTCTCTCGTGATTTTCTGAATTGTCATACTTAACATAATTTTTTTACCTCTCTTTTTAAATGTTAACACCTGCGCCGGGGCTGGTTCTTTTCACATCCCCAAAAATATCCTCATCGTCTGATTCTGTGTCACTTTCCACAAAATCCGGTAAAGATTTTATGATTTTATCTTTATCTGGTAAGTCGTCCGTGCCCTTACTGCCTGGTATGATTTCCATAACTTCTCTATATCCGTAGTTATTTTTTTGGTTCCATATGATATAGGGATATGGTGCAGCACCTGCGAAACCTATCTCTGTTATAATTGCATTTATTGCCGCCTTTGCACGTGCAACAATTCTTCCCGCTTCGCTATGTTCGTCCTGTTCCCATTGCCATAAAGTAGTGCGAGACACACCAACGAATACGCTCAATAATTCCACCGTTGGGCGGCGGTCATTCTCTTCGCAATATTTAAACATCAATCTGATACGCTCTTTTATTTCCTCTGGGTCGCACTTCTTACATGGTGGCATCTCCATAAGCTCATCGAACCGTTTTATATATTCCCCTATCTTTGGAACCTGTGACAGTTTCGCCGCCGGGTAATTACTGTTCGGGTTTCCTTTCGCCATCCTTTCCGCCTCCTTTCTCTATCGTAGATTTTTATTTTATCCGAGGGGCTATATTCCCGGTTAAAACTGCTTTACTATGTCAATTTTTCGCCATGAATAGCAAATTTCGTTGTTCTGTCCGCCTTTACTGCAAACCTGGCTACCTCAAAAGAAGAGGCTCCCTTTACACGCAAACTAAACCAATCAACATTATTGATATGTCGGAACAGTATTTCTGTATAGTTCTTATGAATTTCAACAGTAAATACAATACAATTTGCAAGCACCTCTTCCAGAAAGAGCGGATCAACAGGCATATAGTGCAAATTATCCTCCGGCGGTTCACCGTGTTCTCTGATATAGTTCATGATTTCATCAATTTCCATTGTTGCACCTCCTACCACTCATCTACATTGTTAACTCTCTTCATTAGCAATTCTGTTTTTGTTGGTGGCTTAGGGATTAACTTGTCCCATATAATGCCTTTCCAACCATTCGCCATACATTCATCAATTAAATCACACACTTTTTCGTCTCCATACTGATCCGCTTGCTTGCGTACTTGTGAAATAAGTGATTTGATACCGATTTCCTTGTATGATTCTTTTCGCTCAGCTTTGTATTTAAGCCATTCATACAATTTTTCAGACAACATATCAGAAAGCGGATAGTTTGGGCGTAGCCTTTCAAAAATCTGCAGGGTGTTTTCTTCTTTTTTCTTCTTTTTTTCTGTTTTTATCTTCTCTTTATCTTTCTCTATATCTTCTCTTCTCTTATCTTCTCTTCTGACATTGTCTTGACATTCATTGGACACGTTTGGACATTCTTGGACATTGTCCAATTCCTGCGATACTTTCTTTTCTCGCTCCCTCCTTTTAGCCTGCGCCCAGTAAGTTTCTGAGGCTACAAGATCCATTATCTGGGGCATATAAAAAGTATCGTCTCGCCTTTCTATTAGTCCATATTGTTCAAAAAGCGAAATACCACTTTTTACCGTTTCTAAATCCGTATCAGTTGACAATGATATTATTTCATCTGTGTACGGCTTCCCATTAAAAACTAATGCGCCATCAGTTTCCAAGGATTTACACAATAGTTTCAAGTAGAGAAGCACAAGTTCTTTCCCATGAGGTGCTTTTTCTATCAACCGTATTTCTGTTCTGTCAAAAAAATCTCCCATGAGCTTCAACCAGAAGTAACGCTTTGTTCCCATTGCTGCTCCTTTCCGTTAATAAGTTCTAACCATTACATTTTGTAACAATGTGTAACATCATGTAATCGTTACAGCTCACTAACATTTTCAATGTATGCTTCTATTTTCTTTCGCTTATATAAGCATCTCCGGCCCACTCTTATTTCCGCCTCTGCTTCCTTGGCGATTTTTAACGCCGTTCCTCTTCCGCATTGCAAAGCATCCTGCAAGCCCTGAATATCAAGCAATATTGCATCTCCTGCATTACTCCGGTTAAATTGTGTTACATTTGCCATATGTTTTCCTCCTTTTCTTTTGGCTTTTGACAAATCAGATACACCCTATAAAAAAATTCTTCCTGTGTTTTTTCTTCCATGTGATACATCTTTACATCTGACGGACGCACACGAAATATATTTCTATATAGAATGCTTCTGTTCTGTCATGCTTATATAACCCTATCAAGAACTGGACATCATCGAACCGTCATTCTAAATAGTGTTACTGTCGGCTACACACGGAGAATAACACATAATAATTGCAAAAGATATTGATTAAATAAACAAGGATTTTTCCCATAAAATCAGCATTGTACAGTCCGCTAAACATTGCGGTTCGTTCTTTGTATAGTGGACTGTACAACATATTTTCTGTGATTGGCTCAACCTCTAAAAATGCCGGTTCGTTTATATTTTTTTGTGCACTTTTGACAATACTACATCAAAATTTTATGTTGGTTGAAAAGAAAAACCGTTCCTGCTCTTCTGTTCGCGTACAGCGTCCGTTATGGTCTTTCCTCCAATCTCCACAATAGTTTGCTCGTTTTTGTCTGCCTGTCGCTTTGCCTGAACTTCAACGCCCTGAATAGCCGGAACAATAACCGCCTCTGCTATTTCCTTAAATGCTGCCGTGATTGGATTGTCTGCCGTGATTGCAGCTTGCACAGATCCACTCATGATGTTATGTGTATATCTCTGTACGCTTATATCACGGCTGAAATCTTCCCCATAATTTACCCGGTAAGCTCTCAAATCTGCATCATTGATAGAAAGTCTCGTATTCAAAGCAACATTATCAAGCGGCGCAAGCCATTCAGAGACAGCCTTTTTTGTTGTCTTTCCGGCGTTGTTAATGCCCTTATTGAATCCCTGCACCGTATACAATCCGAATTGCTCAAACACTTTTGATGGGCTGTTTATATCAAGTTTTTCTTTGAACCAGTCTGTGACTTTAGAGGCCCACGACTTAACGGCATCCTCACAGTCTCTATAAAAACTGTTGATTCCATCACGAAAACCATGAATCACGTTTTTAGCGAATCCCTGGAACGATGAGACGCTTGCCGTATCAGAAAACCATGATTTTACTTTATTCGCCCATGTTGTAATACTGGTTTGACAATCGCTGTAGGATGTTGTAATTTTTCCCTTAAATCCGCTTATAATATTACCGGCAAAGGTCGAAAACTTTGTACTGTTAATAGATCCGTGTGAGCTGCTTGTAAAATAATCGCGTATATCTGAGGCCCATGTGGATATTTTGTCCCTAACTGTTGTATATGTGCTTCCTATCTTCTCCCGGAACCCAGAAACAGCCTTGTCTGCATAATTGCTAAAAGTGGTTAAGTTTATCGCACCTTTGCCGGATCCTGTGAAATAATCCTTTATGTCTGAGGCCCATGTGGAAACATTGGAACGTACCGTTGTATAAACATTTCCGATTTTATCCCTAAAACCGCCTATAATGTTCTGCCCGTAATTCTCCCATGTTGATTTGCATATTTTCCCGAATGATGTACCGGAAAACCAATCTTTTATTTTACCGGCCCACTCTAAAACTTTGTCGCGGCATTCTGAAAACTTGCCAGAGATACCAGACAGGAAACCATCTACAACATAGCCGCCCATTATCTTCATTTCTTTTGATGGGCTGTGTATTCCAAATGCATCTTTGAACCCATCTATAAAAGGCTGAAACATGTTATTTTTTACCAATGTACCGCAATTTTTAAACGCGTTTGTTATTCCGTTCCATAGTCCTGAGACAATATCTCCGCCCGCATTCTCAATGTAATCCTTAAAATAATCTGACAAGTTCCCCCAAGTTTTTTTGAGCATATCCCAGATACTGCCGACTAAATCAATCGCACCCTTTACCGCAGAACCGAGAAGTTTTCCCAAACTCTTAGACACACCGGACCAGTCGAAACTTGTGAAAAAGTCTTTTATTACATCAACAATGTACTGCGGAACTGCCGCCCAATCTGTACCGGAAACAACCCCATAAAGGAAATCAGCTAAAGCCTTTATTGCATTTGATAAAGCTGTACCGATTGAAGACCATGAAAGATTTTTGAAAAATCCGCCGATAGCTGAGACAATCCCTTTTCCTAATGCTGCGAAATCTGTTTTTTTAATAAATCCGTTGAATGTGTCAAATAATTCTGTTACAGATTTTCCAATAGCTGCGCCGCCCTTGCTCCACTTGATGCCTTTTATTGCTGTTGTTGTGGCGGTTCCTATACTCTCCCCGAATTTTGTAAAGTCAAAAGTTGACACAAAATCATATAGTAAATCAATAACCGCATTGAATCCGTTACATACTAAGGATCCCACCGCCTGCCAGTCAATCACATTCACAGCAGAATTTAACCCGGTTGCAAGTGATCGCCCTATCTGCCCGAAATCTATTGTTGTTAAAAGTGTATTCGCAAACACTAAAGCTGTATTGATACCCTCGCCGATGGTAGTACCAACCAGGGACCAGTCTAACGCCCCAACAAAGCCGTTTATAAATGTTCCTATGCTCTGCGCTATCCTCTTTGATGTTTCTTTGATTTTCGTCCAGTCTATGCCCTCTAGTGCGGCGTTGATCTTCTCGGCAACCATTGCGCCGATTTCTGAAAAATCCGCTTTTTCCCATGCATCTTTGATCATCTGGGCAAGATTAGAGAACTTATCCCCTACTTTTTCAGTCTCGAAAGAGTCCGCCGGATTGGATGCCCCAGAGTCTCCGCCGCTGTTGTTATTGTCCTGCAATATATTCAGCTCATCAATTCCGGCTGTTGCTGTTGCAAGTTTCTTTGTGCTTGCCGTTGCTTTATCCAGACTTGCTGCATAATTTCCAACAACCTTTTTTGCATGGGTAAAAGTTGACCTACCTGTTAATGCAGCAAAAAATTGACCGATGGCATTTGTTGCTTCTGTCAGCTTTGATATAAAATCATTGATGATAGGCGTTACAGCATTTATAAGCGGCTCAAATGCTGCTACAATGCTATTTCCTAACTGCTTTAGCCCGGATTGCATAGACGAGATGTTTTTATTAAACTCTGTCCCCTTTGCCGCTGAATACTGCGCCAAGGTGTCAAATCCCTGTTTCATAGTGTTCAGCAATGCAGTAATTGCCCGACGCAACACCATAAACGTAAATAACCGCGTTACGCTGCCTATTTTCTTCCCCAATCCGCTAAAGGCTGTCCCCAGTTTTGGAATTTGAGACTTCAACCCTCTCAATGCTCCGGCGACTTTCTTACACGCTGAGACAATCCCGGAGCCGATAGCTGCCACTTTTGAAAAAGCACCCTTTACAGTTCCACCAATGCCAGAAAGTACAGTTTTGAGGCGGCTTGTCTGCTCCGTTGCACCGGTCAAAGAACTTTTATATTTCTGCATCTGTGCCGATGCTTCCGCCAGATCCTGCGCTGCTCTTTCGTATGCGGTAGAATCAAACGCCTTTGCGCCGCTCTCCATCTGTTTTAAGGTGTACTTTGCCTGATTCGCGCCGTCAATCAATTCTTGCATATCAGCGTTGAATTTTTCCGCACCAGAACCAAGCGACATTTTTTCACGCATCCCGGAAAAAGCCGTTTTTAACTGTTCGGCTATACCTTTTAATCCTTGCATTTTTCCGCCGAGATTTTTGACTTTCTGCGCTGCCTCTTCCTCTGTCTGTGCAACTTCTGAAAAGGATTGTTTTATATTATTTGCTGCATATGTTGCAACGCTTTCAACTTTTTCAATATCCTCAGATGTTCCCTGACTGGATTTTATAACACTCTCATCTGTTGTTCCGTATTTTTGCAGATTCTCCGACCAGTTCGGTTTTTCCCAAAAATTAAGAGGTTTTTGAGCGTTTGCCTTATCCATTGCAGCATATAACTGATCTAAGGAGTTGCACACCTCAGCAATATCATATTGTAAATTCCTATACTGTTTTGAGTTCTCGTTGATCCCTGATACTGTTTTGAGCTTATTCTCTTTGTTTAATAATGTGTCAAACCGAGCCTCTGCCTGTGCAATTTGCTTTCTTAGTTCTTCCATGTTTCCTGATATTTTGATACCAGAAAACACCGTCTGCAGTTTCTTCTGGAAATCCTCAAAGCTTTCCATTTCCTGTTTTAATTTCTTTGTATTTATGCCATTCAGAGCCGTTTTTAAGGCTCTCAGGTTCTCTATTGTCTTATCTATCCCCTTATCTGCTTTTTCTGTTGTTGCCTCGATTTCAAGGGTAATAGCATCTACTTTTTCAGCCACGACTAACACCGTCCTTTCATTTTCCGGCATTAAAAAAGAGCCGGGATTTTCTCTCGGCTCTGCGCGGCTCTAATTGATTAGATGCTTATTTTCTAGATCCTACGATAACGGCAACACATAAAAAAGCCGTAACGCATACGATTGTTGTACAAATAACAGCGATCATTTTTCTTTGCTCCTTTCCTCATAACCTGTTTTATATGCTTTTCTTATTGAATCAACAAGCCAGTCTTGAAACTCTCCCGGCGTGTTGTATCCGTCCACAACAATTTTTTCAAGTTCTGCCAGTCTGTTATTTTGTGTCTCTGCATCAGAATAACCGGCATTATAAGCAGCGGTTATAATTTCCGTAACCGTTCCGGCATCCTCTAATTTTTTCACAGTTGGCAATGTGCAACCGTACATTTTCCCATATACGGCGATTTTATGCCTTACTTTTCCCATCCCTACACCTCCACAATCTCGCTAGGGCTGCAATTAAGGCACACAGCTATTTTATTTATGGTTTTTATTGTCGGCTCCCTCTGACCTTTCAATATAGCCGAAATAGTAGCGTCACGTGCACCACATCCGCGCGCAAGCTGCTCTTGTGTTAGACCTTTTTCACACATCAAATCAATAATTTTCCCTTTATTCGCTTTCATTCTGATACCTCCATAAACAGAAAAAAGCCGGATGATTTACACCCGGCTCATGGCTCTACTTGCTTTTATTCAATTACATTCTATAATAATTTCATATCTACATCAATATTTTATCGGTTGCACCGATTTTTTACCTTGAAAAAAATACGCCCACGTGTTATATTGAACATAGAAAAAGGGAAAGCCAGAGAAGCGGCTACCCTCAACAGTGATTTACCTAATTACTTAGGCCGTCAACTATTCGCAGTAGTTGGCGGCTATTTTCGTTTATCCTTGAAAATCTTATAGCAAAGACCAACAAGGGCAACAATGAATATACAAAACTGAATCAAATCAGAATATGTAACCATTGGCAACGCCCTCCTTTCTTTCGTCTGGAGGGTTAGCCCCTCCGATAAAAGAGGGTAAAGCCGCCCGGCTCTCTGGTTTCCCATATATTTATATTATCATCTTACTGTAAGGCTTTCAATCAAATTCTGACCGAATCGCCTTTTTTATTTTTGGGAAATTTACGGGGATGAGTTGGCAGCGGCTCGCCCGAAAATACACCCCCGCCCCAGGGTCTCCGGTCTCTTCGCCCATCAGTCACACCCCACACATACACAACACCACGTTAAACGCTCAAAAAGCCCATTATTTTATAATTTGTCACAAATCTGTCACAAAAAGCATAATAAAAAGCCTTGGAATGTCTATTTTACTGACTTTCCAAGGCTTTACATATCAAGTATTTTTTCTTTACACCTTTTTATGTAAATTGAGAGTTAGTGAAATACATTGGCAAAATCCACGAACTCCCGGAGCATGCGATACACATGTCTCGATGTAA
>ENA-USUJ01000867-USUJ01000867.1-human-gut-metagenome-genome-assembly--contig:-NODE-867-length-26949-cov-9.446599_pt1 | contig 26949 bp, 28 predicted proteins | sample MGYA00250061_ERZ773398 | MGnify/ENA primary metagenome ERZ773398 (study PRJEB29103, sample SAMN06111992) | human gut metagenome | biome: human gut; feature: ankylosing spondylitis patient; material... | reverse complement strand
TTTCTGCTGCCGCTGTCTTTCCAGCTCTCCTGCTGTTCAAAAATAGCCGCCGCAATTCTAAACGCCATAATTGAAAAAATTAGTAAAAATAATAAATATCTATAAAATTATTAATCATATTCTTCAATAACAATGTTTTTTATTATAGGCGCAATGGTGTCAAAAATGTTATCAAAGCAATCACAGCAAAGTTGAAATCGGATGTGTTCACCATCGTGTTTTGAGCCAAACCCAATGTGTTTGTCAAAAACAAAACTCTCTTGATAGTCAAACACGTCAAATGTTTTTCCACAAGCGCAACAATGCATCTTGTTTGCATCTTCTTCTAATTTTTCAAAATCGTATATCTGTTTCCCTTTTGTTTTCAAAGCAGTCTCCTTCTTCAAAAAATTCAACACCATAAATCGTCAAAATATTCAACAAACAATTGCAGTGCTTCTTGTTTGCAGTTTTTCTGATATTCACAAATTTCGTTACTTCTTTGACAAAACTTGTCATAAATATCTTTATATTCAGCAGCTTCCGCCATGGAGTGAAAAGATGTTTCGCTGTCGTTCTCACAATTTTTAGAGCCGCCAAATCTTTCGCCAAAAATTCCATATTTTTCGCAAAACTCTTTGCTTGCTTTGCAATAGTCTTGCTCAAATTCGTTTTTCATTGAGCATTTATCGTCTTGGCATTCTTCAAAAAGAAACTGCATTCTCTCCAAAGTCTTTGTCCATTTTTCATAGCACCACTGTGCAGCCTCAGCATCAATTTCTTGATACTCATTTGGACAACAAAACACAAACTCATCTTCGCCAACAAAAATTCTATCCATGTTTAGCTGATAGAACTCCCTTCGCATCTTTGTTGGATATCCCAACATTTCGCCCAAATCCAACAATTCACAAATTATTTTTGGCATGATATGCAAAAACCAGCCACCAACATCATATAAATCGCGATAACAAAATCCTTTTGTTGCTCTTTGCTTGGCACATTTTTTGTTGTCAAAATATCCATGGCCTTTTTTAAACACGCTCAACACATCTTGCTTGTTCTTTTGTTTCATACATCAACCTCCCATTGAAAAAAAGTGTTTTCAAACCAAAATCCCCGAGATGCAAGTTTGATCATTTTTTCAACTTATTCATCCTCTCCAATTTTAACCTTTAGCAGTTCATTAAGTATATTTGCTCATTGTGATAATTAAATAATAAGTCGTGGAATGTCCATAAAAAAGGACATCTGATTGAATATAATTCATTTGTTAAAAATATTAAGACTTTTTTAATAATTTTGTTATAATGTAAAAAAGGAGTTTTGTTATGTTATTTAGCAAATTACATAGAAGCTAAAGGCGGAGAATTTAAAAAAAGAAATTGGCGGTTCATTCTCAATTAAAAGTGTTTTGCCAGCAATGTTTCCAAATGACCCCGCCCTAAACTATCACAATTTGGATGGAGTTCATAATGGTGGCGAAGCAATGAGCATTTTTTCCCAAAGATTAAAGATAAGCCATTAAAGGAACAAGAAGTGGCTAGACATAATTTATTACAATATTGCGAACTTGACACTTTTACAATGGTAAAAATTTGGCAAGAGTTGGAAAGATTAGTTAATGAATAAACTCAAACAAATAATAAAGTTTGTTTGATAAGATATATTAAAACAATAAATGACAAAGGAGAATAAATATGATTTCAGAAGCAGAAATTGAAAATTGGAGAAAAAGCTGGAAAACAACAAAAAGTAGACGATTATTATCAATAAACGATATAAGTAATATTAATGATATTGTTAGTGAAGCCGTTAAACGAAGTTATGCCCCATCTGTCCAAAACACAGCTCTAAAACAAGGTAAGTATGGTTCAGTGAAATTGCAAATCCCTCGACAAGACTGTGAGTCCATCTTAATTGATGCACTTTTAAAAGTTTATAGCAAAAAAACTATTACTGAACAACAATTTATTGATTGGGAAACGACTTTAGCGAAGAATATAAGAGAAATTTATCATAAAAATGAAATAAAACTATATACTTATGGAAATGCTCAAAAATGGATAAATATTGCTATTAAATATTTGTTTTCCTCTGACCATATAGATTATGCTCATAAACTATTTGAAGTATGTTATTTGCCTATTGATAGAATTATACAAGATAAAGCATATAAAGAATTAGGAGTTAAAAAACTTCCAGTTGCATGGTCTAAATGCGATAATTTGCAAGAAATTTTAGATTATGAAGAAAATATAAAGAATGCTATTAAACAAAAAACAAGTTATACTTCTCGACTTTGGTGGGAATGTAATGCTTGGTAAAAAATAACAAAATCTAGTGAAATTAACTAAGGAGCAAACAATGAATATCGATAAAATAATAGAACAAACTGCAAAAAAAATATTGGAAGAACATTTAAGCGCATTTAAGGAACTTGCTAAATGATAAAAATTGATTTTAATGTCGCTTTAAAGCTTCACAAACTGTTAACTTATCCCTCGCAAGTGGACAAATGACTTATGAAAATTTATTTGATTAGATTAAAACACATGAAAAAAACAGGTCATTGAACCTGTTTTTTTATTGTTCTAAGATGCAATTTTTCAATATATTAAAAAATCATAAGTATATTTATCGTTTCTAAACATTCTTATTTTTATCTATATTACGATTCTATTAAAATTTAAATCTATATTTTACGCCAATGTTATTGAGAATTTGCATATATGCATCTTTTAATCTTTTGCTGGTTATTTCTGGTTTAACACATCCACAAGCACCGCCAAAAACCGGAATTACTATACTTTTTATATCATTCTTTAATGCGCAAATGAGAGTTGACCTCATACAATAATAAACTATCATATCATCTAAAATTTTAGACGGATATTGCATTGTTGGTGTGTGAATTAAACTCAAATTTGGAACGTCTGTCTTAATAATGAAACTTGTCCCCACGCCTTGTTCTCCATAAAAATTTTCTTTAATATAATCTTGAACTTTATATTGAAAATCCCAGCCAAGTATTTCTGAAAGTGCAGCGTCATATCCACCTGTCATCATTCCAAAAGCATTTGCAGGGCTAACTAAACAATCAATTTTATCTTTATTTTCTCTATAAAACCTTTTTATGTCTGAGTGAACAACTTGAACATTTGAAACGCCACAAAATTGTTCTTCAACTTTTCTACAAGTGTAACTATCCATATCCACAATATAAATTTTCATATCTTTTAATTCTTTCATAAATTTTCTCCTTATATGTTGTTCCATGATACAAAAGATTTGGCGGAACTATTTTATAATCTTTCATTCCATCATCTCCAATTAATTATACTATACAAAAAGGCATGTCCATAAATTTGGACATGTCGTTTAATGCTTTTTATATTTAAAACATCGGGTTTCTTAACTTGCCATCTTGGGCAGGTGATTTCAACCGGTGACAATTTGTCACCAGTTCACTTCTTTCATCTTTTAGTCTTTGCTTTAACTTGTTCCAATATTTCCTTGCAGTTTGATAGTCTTATTTTAGTAAATTTTATTTCTAATTTTTATTGTAATACAACATTATTTTATTAAAAAGGTTATAAAAGTTTTAGGCAGTTTTATACGGTTTTAGACCACATAAATTTGAGTTAAAGTGTACATTTGATGTCAACTGATGTCAAGTGTGTTTTTTTGTTTAGATTTTCAAAATGTTTTTAATGGCATATGCAACACCAAAATGCTCATAATCTTCTGTCACATAGTCACACATTTTTTTGAGGTCGTCGTTTGCATTTCCCATGGCGATTGAAATATCTGCCTGTTTGAGCATTGCAATGTCGTTGTCTGAATCTCCAATTGCAACAGTTTTGTAGTCTGGGTGAAGGGCTGCAAAATATTTGACAATCTCAGCCTTGCTAAAACCCTTTTTTATCACGTCATAGTAGTCGGCTGGCATATAGAAGAAATCAAACATGTCAAATTTATCCATGATTTTTTTAGGTATCTTTCCATCAACAAGCAACTGACAAATATTGTTGTTTTTTAAATCTTTAAGAAATTCATTTTTATCAATTTTGCGGCAGAAAAATTTGCTAATTAAATATTTGTCGCAATAAGTTTTTTCTTCGTAATCGTTTTTGTATGTCCAGTTGAGTCCCGCCTTTTCAATCTCTTTAACAAACCTTTTGACATCGTCGCTTGGAAGCACAGTCGGTTCTTTTATGATCTCTCCCGTTTTACAATCAGTCACAACACCACCCATAAGTGCAGCAGCAAAGGACGCACTCTTTGCTCCATCAATTGCATAGATATCAGCAAGAGCACGCCCAGTGACAATGACAATAATATGCCCATCTTTTTTTATCCTTTCAAACTCGTCGGCAACAACTCTTGGCATGTCGTTTGTCCGAGGCTTTACCAAAGTTCCATCAACATCAACAAAAATAATATATTTATCCATATTTTCTCCAAAAGGACTATATCATAAATTTGGGTCGTTTCAAAACTATAATCACATAAAATTTTAAATCGAAATATACTGATTTAGAGAATGCTATTGTAGTTGCAAAAATAATCATCGCTTCACATGAGAAGTGCCTATCTTGTTAAATATGATGAAAATCCAACAGACGAAGGCATTCGCGTTGAAAGCAGAGCAAGATTGCCGTTCACACGCGTTGAGATGGACCCAAACAACTATCTCACACTCAACGCCGACAATACGATTAAATTTAACAAAATTGGTTGGTATCGTGTGACAATGATTATATCTGCCTATGCCAACTATGCCGACAATCAAGCATTCAATCAAGATACAGATTTTGTTGCGGTTGGACTCGCGGAAAAAGGAACCGACAACATTTATATTGGTGCGAGTCAATGGACGTATGACGAATTTCCAATTCCGATGTTTGCTCAAGGCATTCTTTCTGTTGTCGACACAAATCAAGATTACGAACTGATTAACACAACAACTCGCGAAATTTATCTTTCAACTCCAAAACTTGAACACACCGCATCAAAATCATATTTTACCACCCTCCCCGTTTCAATTGTTGTTGAATATCTGGGAAGAGAATAATTTTTTGATAGCATATAAAAAGAGCAGAAAAATCTGCTCTCTTTATTCACATTTTATAATTGTGTCGGCATTGGACAATTTGCCCGCATTATTATTAGAGTCCCATCAAAATCAAAAATATATATTTCAAAATCTTTTAATTTTTCAATCATGTCAGCCACCTTTGTTTTGCGTTAAATTGATATTATGATACCATAATTATATGAAAAACAAAAAGACTTTTTATGAAGAAATATTTGCTCTAAAAAATGTTATTAGACGTGGCTGGGTTTTGAGAAACGTTGAAGGAAGGCTTGAAAGCGACGCCGAGCATACAATGTCCATGATTCTTCTTGCATTGGAACTCATGCATAAAAACAACCTTCACATTGACGAATTAAAAGTTTTGAAAATGGTGGCTTTTCACGAACTTTGCGAAATTGATGCTGGAGATGTCACACCTGTGGACAATGTGGATAAAAAGATAAAATACGAAAATGAACTTCGTGCGATTGAAAGAATTTCAAAAGAATATGACATGCCTGAAATCAAAGAGCTTTGGCTCGAATTTGAAGAGAATAAAACGCCAGAAGCACAATTTGTGAAAAAACTCGACAAGTTTGATGCAGTGATGCAAGCAAAAACATACTCCGAAAAAGGGCTTGCAAAACCTGAGGTATATGACGAGTTTTATCAGAACTCAAAAAAAATTGCAGACGAAATGTATTCGCTAAAAGTCTAGTGAATATTTTGTTTTGAAAAAAATATTTTTTGCAATATAATGTCAATATGAAATTGCTTTCGCCTGCGGGCGACTTTGAAAGTTTGAAAATGGCTGTGTTTTATGGCGCTGATGAAGTTTATCTTGGCGTCAAAGATTTTAATGCACGAAACATTGAGGGGTTTTCGCTGACATCTTTGCGTGAGGCAGTTGATTTTGCGCATGTTTATGGCGTCAAAGTCCACCTTGCCGTCAACATTCTTTTTTCAAATTCAGAACTTCAGCAAGCTCTCGACCTTGTGGTTGACGCTTTCAATTTGGGTGTTGACGCTTTTATTATTCAAGACTTGGGACTCGCCTCACTCATTTCAAAAAACTATCCCGAAATTTGCATTCATGCAAGCACTCAAATGGGACTTCACAATCTCGAAGGTGTGCAATTTGCCAAAAAACTGGGGTTTTCTCGTGTTGTTCTTGCTCGTGAAACACCGCTAGACGAAATCAAGAGAATAAAACAAAATTGCGACATTGAAATTGAGTATTTTGCCCAAGGTGCACTATGCGTTTCTTTTTCAGGCAACTGTTATTTGAGTTCATATCTATGCGGAGCGAGTGGCAATCGTGGAAAATGCAAACAACTTTGTCGCCTGCCCTATAAATTTTTTGAAGGCAACAAAAAACTCGCAGAAGGATATTTGCTTAGTGCAAAAGATTTTTGCATGCTCGAGCATTTGGAAGACCTCAAATCTGCGGGCGTTGACGCAATCAAAATTGAGGGACGAGCAAGACGCCCTTTCTATGTCGCAGTCGCAACGCGAGAATATCGAAAAGCACTTGACCAAAAGGCAGCGGACATCGAAGAACTCAAACTTGCATACAATCGTGATTTTGTTGCGGGATATTTTGACGGGAACGACAAAATTATTTCAAATTACAAAAACCATATTGGCATAAAAATTGGCAAAATTGATAGAGTTGTTCGCGGCAAAAACTTTAATGAGATTTTTATTTCTTCGCGTCAAAAAATTGCACCAAAGTCAACCATAAAAACATTTGACGGCTTCGTTGAAAAAAACACGCTTACACTTTTTGACATTAAAGAGGTTGAAAAAAATCTTTATCGCGCAACAACAACACAAAATGTCGAAAACGGACTTGATGTCAATTTGATTATTGACGCGTCAAAAAATGATGTTGAAAACTTCACGAGAAAAATTGATATCAGTCTAAAAGTATATGCGTTTGAAAATCAAAAAATAAAAGCGGAATTTATCTACAACAATCGCACATATGTGTTTGAGGGAGAAACTTGCGAAAAGGCAAAAAATCAAGCATTAACAGAGCATGATATTTGCAATAATTTTTCAAAAAATGTGTTCTTTTCTCCAACCGTTTTTGTTCAGACCCAAAACGCATTTTTAACCAAGGCGCAACTCAACAATTTCAGACGAAATGTATATGAGAAAATAACTCAAATATTAACTCAAAATAACAACAAAAAATTATATAAAACAAAAATTGACGTAAATGTTGAAACAAAAGCGTTTGAAGACTTTGAAATAACCGAAAATTCAAGTGAAATTTATCATAATAAAAATGTTATTTATTCACCAGAAATTTACGAAATTGATGACATAAAAAACTTTGTTTCAAACTGCAAAAAACAAAACAAAATTCCATATCTTGACACGCCTAATTTTTCACTGGAAAAAGATGTTAAATTGTTGCAAAATATCATTGAAAAAACCCAAACAAATATTATTGCCAACAACTATTATGCTCTTGCTTTCAAAACACAAATTGTGGCTGGTTGGGGACTCAATGTTTTCAACAATATTTCAGCAAATGTTTTGGGTGTTCCAACAGTCGGTGCTGAATGTGAGGTTTTTCCAAAAATGCAAGCGCCATTCATGACTCTGCGCCATTGTCCAATGAAGTCGAACATGGGTGCAAATTGTTCAAATTGTCCATATCACGAGGGATTTTCCTATCAAATGGAGAATGGAAAAAAAATGTTCTTAAAACGCAAAAAACTTTGTTCATGCACTTTTTATTTGGTGTGAAGTGTCAACAAAAAATACGGCGGAAGCCGTATTTTTTTTTGTTTTGTTTTTTGATTGACAAAGGTGAAAACACTATCCGCAAATTATATTTATGATTTTCCCAGGAACGAAAATAACTTTTCTTATTTCTCCAACAATCAAAGTTGGGTTTTGAGTTTTTATCTTTTCGATGAGTTCATCTTGAGAAATATTTCTTGAGACCAAAATTATTCCTTTCATCTTTCCATTGATTTGGATTGGAAGTTTTATTTCGTCTTTTTCAAGATATTTTTCGTCATATTGTGGCCAAACTGCATCAACAATGTTTCCGCCAAACACAATTTCATAAATTTCGCTTGTGATATGTGGTGCAAGCGGATTGAGAAGCGTTAGAAAAATCTTGCATTCATCACGAGTGATAAATCCATCAGTTTTGACAAGTTTTACAAACGACATGAGGGAAGCGATTGCGGTGTTGAGTTTGAGGTTGTCAATGTCTTCTGTCACTTTTTTGATTAGAGAATTGATTTCATAAATATGTTTTTCGGAAACTTCTTCGCCTTTTATCATGTCTTGCATTTCCCAAACACGATTTAGGAAGTTTGTTATTCCGTTTATGCCATCAAAAGTCCAAGGAGTGTTATCTTCATAGCCGCCAAGGAAATGAACGTGAAGTCTTGCCGCGTCACTGCCATATTTTTCAATGACTTGCAAAGGCGAAACACCATTTGCCGAACTCTTGCTCATTTTTTTGCCTTCATCGTCCAAAATTAAGCCACTCCCCATCTTACGTTTGAATGGGTCACGAGATGGAACAGCACCAATTTCATACAAAAAGTTTTGCCAAAAGAATGCATAAAGAACATGGCGCGTGATATGTTCTGTTCCACCAGTATAGCAATCAACTTCGCCCCAATATTTGAGTTTTTCAAAATCCGCAAGTGCATTTTTGTTGTGCGGATCGCAAAATCTGAGCCAATACCAACTTGAGCCTGCCCAGTTTGGCATTGTATCAGTTTCGCGATGAGCCGGACCTCCACAGTGCGGACAAGTTGTGTTGACCCATGACTCAACTTTTGAAAGTGGCGACTCTCCACCATCGCCTGGCATGTAATCATGAGTTTTTGGCAAGGTAACAGGAAGTTCTTTTTCGTCCACTGCAACCACTCCACATTTATCGCAAAATACGATTGGAAAAGGTTCGCCCCAATAACGTTGGCGATTGAAAGACCAGTCTTGCATTTTGTAGTTAACAACTTTTTTGCCTTTTCCCATTGCAATAAGTTTTTCGGCAATTTTATGTTTTGCGTCCAAGACTTTCATTCCTGAAAATTCTTGTGAATTGACCATTTTTGGATTTTGTTTGAGGTAGTCCGCTTTTTCATAAGCACAATCAACCTTATCGTTTTCAATAACTTTTATCATTGGTATATTAAATTCTTTTGCAAAGTCATAATCACGTTGGTCGTGTGTTGGAACTGCCATAACCATGCCTGTTCCATATCCGCAAAGAACAAAGTCAGCAATATATATTGGAACGCGTTTGCCATTTACTGGATTAACTGCATAAATTCCGTCAAGCAAACAACCTGTTTTGTCTTTTTGGTTTGAAAGCCTATCAAACTCACTGCGATAAGTGGTTTGCTCTTGATAGGTTTTGACTTCATCAATGTTTTTGATTGATGGAGCGAGTTCTTTGATAAGATGATGTTCGGGAGCCATAACCATGAACGTTATGCCATATATTGTTTCGATGCAAGTTGTGAAAATGTCAGCTGTTGTCAATTTTTTTCCGCTGTGGTCCACAATATCAAATGTCACTTGCATGCCCTCGCTTCTGCCAATCCAATTACGTTGAAGTTCTTTGAGATTTTCGTTCATTTCAATTCGGTCGACATTTCCAAGAAGTTTTTCGGAATACTCTTTCATTTTGAGAAACCAAACATTCTTTTCCTTTTGAACAACTTTGCCGTGACATCTGTCACAAATGCCGCCTTGACTGTCTTCATTCGAAAGAACGGTTTTGCAATTTGGGCAATAGTTGACAACACCTTTTTGCTTGTATGCTTTTCCATTTTCAAAAAGTTTCAAAAAAATCCATTGCGTCCACTTGTAATAATCTTCGTCACTTGTGCAAAATGCTCTGTCGTAATCAAAGGAAAGACCGATTTGTTTTGATTGTGCCATTGCGTTTTTCATTCCGTTTGCAACAAACTCTTTTGGGTCGATGCCAGTTTTGAGGGCCGCGTTTTCTGCGGGCAAACCAAAAGAATCTCCACCAATTGGAAACAAAACATTATAGCCTTGCAATCTTTTCATGCGAGCAAGTGCATCTGCTGGAACTGACCCTTTGAGATGTCCCATATGCAAATTCCCACTGATATTAAAAAACTCATACAAAACATAATATTTTGGCTTTGTTGGGTGAAAATCGACCGCGCAAAAACTTTTGTCTTTGTCCCATTTGTCTTGCCATTTTTTTTCTATTGCTTTGAAATCATACATAATAAAAAACTCCCGTAAAACTTTCTTGTGTTGATTTTATCACAATCAAATTTTACGGTCAATAAATAACATTTATTTTGCTGTTAATTTCGCTTATAAAAAGGATTTGTTGAGCAAGTCTTCTTTGAGTTTTTTATATTCTTCTTCGGTGATTGCTCCGCTTTCTTTGAGTTTGTTGAGTTTTTCAATCTCTTCGGTCAATAAGTCAACTTTGCTCTTGATTTCATACTCATCTTTGTCGAGAACAACTTCATTATCTTGACCGACATTCTGTTCTTGTTTTGTGTTTTGTTCACCAACGTGATTATAAGAAAAAGTTGAGACGCGTGAATATCTCGAGACAAGAAGTTCAACCCAAAATGCCATTGCCCACACAATGAGATTGTTGAAAATGTTCAAAACAAGCAAAGTAATGAACATTCCTCGTTTCGCAACAATTTCTTTTAGCGACTTGTTTCTCATGACAAGAAAAATTGTTCCAGTTGTCACTGAAAGAGCACAGTATATCGCGTCGACAACAATATAATATGTCGCAACATTAAAATAGAAAATGTCGCTAAAGAGTTGTGCAAATGAAAACATTGATGACACAACACAAACTATTCCGGCAACAAATAACGCTTTTTTTATTTCTTTCATATTTTCTCCTCTATGTTATTTTAATACAGAAAACATTTTTTAAAACATTTTTAAGTTTTGGATTGATATAACAAAATTATGCTTTCAAGACATAATAATTTATTTCGTCAACAACGACAAAATCATAATCTTTGACATCAAGTCCTTTCAAGGAATAAGCAAATCCATTATTCTCTTCATTTCCAATGAGTGCATTGACAAATGGCGAAGCAATCATGAGATTAAAATCATCACTTGTGCCAAATTTGAACACGAGATTAAGTGTGTTCAAAAAACTCTTTGTGTCATCACTTGAAAGATTGTTAATTTCAATGTTTTTGCTCAAAATTTCATATTCAAAAGCATTTTCACCTTTCTTGACAGTTGATGTTGATGAAATGTAGAGATAATCTGGAATCTTTTTTGCGATTAAATTCATTGGAAAAGAATTCATTTTTTGTTTGAGTTCACGGACATCAACTTTGACAACAATGTTTATGTCCGCTTCTTTTTCTCGGATTTCAACAAATTTGAGTTGAATGAAATCAATTTTTAATTTATTGCCAGAAACATCAAGCGTCAATCCTTCTGCATTTTCGTTTATCAAATTGTTGATTATTGCACCGAGTTGTTTGTCTGAAAGAAAAAGATCTGCTGAAATTTGTGACTCAACGCCAATTCCTTCTTTGTTGATTTTGTAGCCATCTTCTTCGGTATATGAAATGAGTCCTTTCATTTTTGCATTCACTGCAATTTGTGCATCCTTCATGTCATTATCAGAAAATTTTGAATCATATTTTGATTCGTCAACTTTTTGGTTGAGCGTTTTAATTTGTGAAATTGTTGAAAAAACATCAACACCATATTTTTGTTTGGCAATCAAACATCCAATGCCCAAAATCAACGCAAGTGTGATTATGATTGAAAAAAGCCAAATAATAAATCTCACAATAAAAGGTTTTCTTGCTTTTGCCATAAGTCCTCCTAACAACATACATAATATCATAGTCTTCAAAAAATGAAAAGATTAATGTCGATATGCATTTTTGTTTTTATGTAAAAATTTGAAAAAAGCTTTTCTCAAAAGTTATAACAATGGGAAGAAAAGTTTGAGCAATGCACACATCAATCTCACAAAAGCATTTTGTTTGTAATACGCCATATTAATTGCTGTTTTGAAAATTTTTTCAAAATCTTTTTTTATGTCAACCAAACATTTTGTGTTTTGCATCAACATTCCGCATTCATAGTGGTGGATAAGACTTCTATAATCAAAATTAATTGTGCCAACGCATGCCAGTTTGTCGTCAACGAGCACTTGTTTTGAATGAATAAATCCTTTTTCAAATTCAAATATTTTAACTCCGGCTTCTGACAAGTTTTTGTAGTGAGAACGAGTTATTGCCAAAATAACTTTTTTGTCTGGAATGTGAGGTGTGACAATCCTGACGTCAACCCCTCTTTTACTTGCACTGATGAGAGCCGCCTTAATTTTGCTGTCAATAATCAAATATGGAGTTGAAATATAAATGTATTTTTTTGCGGAATTAATCATATTGAGATAAACATTTTCACCAATATGCTCTTTGTAAAAATATTTTGGACCATCTCCAAAAGGACAAACAAGACCGTTTCCTTTTGTTTTGCTTTTTGAAAAATATTGGGAAAAGTTTTCAGTTTGTTTTGTTTGAATGTCATATAGTTGCAAGAACAAGCAAACCAAACTTTTGACACCCTCTCCCTGCAGGCGCACAGCACTATCTTTCCAAACCCCATATGGAGAAATATAGTTTGCATATTCGTCCGCAATGTTTATTCCACCGATATATCCAACCTTTCCATCAATCACAGTTATTTTCCTATGATCTCTGTTGTTATATAGAGCCGAGGTTGCACTTGAATATTCGTTGAATTTGACGCATTTTATTCCTTGTTTTTTGAGTTTTTTGGCAAAGTTGCTTGGCAGTTTTGCCATGGTTCCCAAGTCATCATACATCAACCTAACTTCAACACCTTCTTTTGTTTTTTGCAACAAAACGTCATAGATTTGTTGCCACATTTTCCCGCGTTCGACGATAAAGTATTCCATGAAAATGTATTTCTTTGCATTTTTCAAGTCTTGGAGCAAATTTGATAAAAACTTTTCGCCGCTGTCCAAAAATTTGACTGACGAGTTTTGATATGGAGCAAAATTGGTTGTGTTATATATATACTTGAATTGTCCAAAATCTTCACCTGCAACTTCACTCAATGCTTTTAATTCTTTTTCAGAAAGTTTGTTGTTTGCTGCAATTTCTCGGTTTGTGTTTTCCAAATTCTTTTTTATTTTTCTTGGCACATGAACTTTGACAAAAACCATGCAAACCACAATCCCAATAAGCGGCATGATGATGCATAAAATAATAAGAGGAAGTTGTCCTTCAATGGTGATGTCGGAATTGATAATCCATATCACGACGAACATTGATATGATTGCAATAATAATGTTGAGTGGCACAATGGCATTGTTTACGACAAGCGGAAAGAAAGCATTTAGTATAATCGGCAAAAATATGTATAAACCGAGTTGCAAAATTATTGCAAAAACAACTAGTGTGAACCTACTAAACAAAAGTTTGAAAAATTTTTTCATTTGCATTCCTTGTAACTTTGGTATTTTTTATAATACTCATCAAGAATTCCTCGATAAGTTTTCTTCCAAGGTTTGTTTGTTCCCAGATAGTGAACAATGACATTGTTGTCATCAACCCACTTTTTGTCGATTTTATTTTTATGAAATCTGTTATATCGATTTATGTGCCTATCAGATAAATTATAAATAAATTTATCCACACATTTGACTCTGTCGCCAAAAAATTTGAATATGACATCTTGATCATAAAGAGCCATTCTCCAGCCATTTCTTTTTATGAACTTAAAAATTTTTTCTGTATCAATAACCTTTCTTAATTCTTTCAAGTTGATAAGCAAAACACCTGAGTTCAAATATATTGCATTCGGTTTTGTTGTTAATCTGATTCTGTTAAAAATGGTGAGCAATTTGCCGATTTGAGTGCAACCAACAAACAGATTGCCATCAAAATCTTGATTATATAAATCTGTAATATTCTTATTCACAATCAAATCACAATCAAGATATAGAACTCTATCAATGTTTTGTGGCAACATAATTGGCGCAAAAATTCTATAATATATTTCATACGGATAGCGTTTGACTTTTGGCGCACCACAAAACAATGACTTATCCATATAAACAAACTCAACGCTAATATTATTTTTAACCGAAGAAATAATTTTTTTTAAATCTTCATCATTCAAGTCACTATGCATGCAATAAACAACAAAATCAGATTTCGGATTGTTTTGTGACAGTGAATTGAGCATAGTCAAAAAATGTTTGATATATGACTTATTAATACTTGTCAAAATATTAATCACAAACTCTCCTCCTGATTTTTATTAGATTTTTTAATAAAAAGCTTAAAAATATAAAACACATCTATCAATTTCAATGATACTCATCGGGTCAAAACTTGTCAAATATTAGCATCTATAAGCTAACAATTAACAAAACATTCTTTGTTTTGTTGGATTTGTTTTGTTATATGTTTTTCCATTTTTTCAAGACATTCAACGCACCCATTGATTCTCGGTTTTGACGAATAAAAATCAACATTGTTTATAACTTTGTCGTAGTCACGGCTTGAACGCGTGCAAAGAGCATAGGTGCCGAGCTGTTTATGAAATTGTTTAACCGTCATAAACGCTGGGATATCTTCTTTGCTATCTCCCAAAAAGCAAGCACCGCAAATATCGCTTGCTCCATATTCTTTAAAAATGCAAGAAACTCCGTCTGCTTTGCAATAAACGCTTTTGTCAGTATCACACTTTCCAATAATTTTGCCACGCTTGTTAAAAATAACCCCGCTTGAAATGACAGAATCATCAATTCGTTCATAGATTGAATCTTTGAAATTGCTGTCAAAATATTTCAAGCGGGATAATAAATCTTGTCTATCAACTCCAGAGATAAAATGTATCACAACTTTGCAATTTAATTCGGTTTCAAACTTTTGAACAAACTTAACAAATTTGGAAAACTGTTGAAATTCAGTTCCAAATTCGTCAGATTTTTTATAGGCTTCAAATGTTGAATCCAAATCACAAAAGAAAAGAAAATACTTTTTATCCATATAACACCTCATATTTCTTTATGATTTTATTAGTGTTTTGGAGCAATAATCAAATATCTGTTCGGTTCTGTGCCCTTTGAAAATGTTGTTACATAAGCATCATTTTGAAGTGCGGTGTGAATGATTCTTCTCTCATTCGGTGTCATTGGTTCAAGTTTGATTTGATGATGAGTTTTTGCAACTTTTCTTGCCATTCTGTTTGCAAGAGCAACAAGTGTTGATTCTCTTTTCTCACGGTAATTTTCGATATCAAGAACAATTTTTGTTTTTTCTCCGTCATTTCGTTGTTCAATGACATTAAGAAGATATTGAACACCATTGAGGCAATCTCCACGATAACCAATGAGTTCTGAAACTTTGTCACCAGTGACAGAAACAACAACTCTGTCACCTTCTTTATAACAATTAATTTCAGCAGAAATTCCCATTTTTTGGCAAAGACCTTTCAAAAATTCAACGCATTTGATATCCTCAATTTTTTCGCGTCCAACTTTTTGTTCTTCTGTTTTGGTTTCAACTTCTTGGTGTTTTTCCTCAACTGGTTCTTCAACCTTTTCAACAACTTCTATTGTTTCTTCAACAACAGCGACTGGTTCTTCTTCACAAATAAGTTTTTTTACATCCAAAACTTCTGGTGCGTCTTCGATTTTTTCTTTTTTGATTTGATATTTATCTTGGCAATCTTCACTGATTGAAACAAGCACTCTGGCTTTTTTAAAAAGTCCACCCTCTTCCAAAATTTTTATGTCACAATCTTCTCTGGGTGCTTTTAGATTTAGCAAGGCATCTTCAATTGCTTTTTCAATTGTTTTGCCAACTCCTTCATAAGATAACATTTTTTCTCCTTTTTATTTTCGAGAGTAAGTTAATTTTTCTTTTCTCTTTCTTTTTTCTTCTTCTTTCTTTTCAACAACTTCCAAAATATTGTTGCAAAGTGGAGTTGTGATAACAGCAAAAACAGAACTTGCGAGCATATAGAGTCCAAACACAGAGTTATAGAGAATTCCAAACACGCCCAAAATCAAAGGCATGACAATCATCATAACTTTGTTTGTTGGCATTTTTTTCTCTTGAAATTCGTTGTCTGTGAGTTTTTTCTTTTTGAATCTATATTTTTTGTTTGTGACAAATTGTTGCAAGAATGCAACTCCAATAATCAAAATTGCAATTCCGAAATAACCATTTTGATCTCTTGTGTTTTCATTCACAACTGCCCAAACTTTTTCGTATTCTTGTTTGGCTTCTTCGGTTTGTTGTTCTTTTGTTAAACCTGCAAGTTTTGCGTATTCAGAAAATGTTGGAACTGGGTTTTTAAATGGGGAATCCGCCATCCAAACATTTTCAATCCACAAAAATGATTCTTTTTTGGCTTTATATTCTTCCAAAACTCTTGCTCTTGCTTCTTCTTCGTTGAGAGTTGAAATGTCAACTGATGCAATATCTTCAACTTTTTCAACACCATAGTAAGCAAGTCTCAAATCTTCGTATTGTTGAGCAACCTTATAACTTGACATTTTGTTAAGTCCAGCAAAAAGTGTGAAGAAAACAACCATTGTGAGAACCATTGTAATCAATGTGACAAGGCAAGTTCCGCCGACATTATAGTTATGTTTTTTGTATACTTCCATTGTCTTTGCATTAAGTTCTTTTTGGTTGTTGCCATATTTCTTTTTTAAGACATCAATTTCTGGTTGAATTTCTGCTTGCATTTTTGTGCTTTTTCTTGTGAATTTTCTGTTGAGAAAATCAAAAGGAAAAAGAACGAGTTTTATGACAAGTGTCATGCAAATAATTGCAAGTGCATAGTTTGCAATATTTGAATTAAACGCCATAATAATTTTTTCCCAAACTCCTGTTGGTGCTTCAACAAGAAGTTTGCCGATTTGGTTTATAATAACCATTTTTCTTCTCCTTTCATGTCAAAGGGAATAAAATCTTCCCCTCCAGCATTTTTTGGATTACAGCGAATTATTCTCTTAAGAGCAATAAAACTTCCGCGAAATATCCCAAAATGTTTGATTGCAAGAACAGCATAGGTTGAACAACTTGGATAAAATCTGCAAGTATGCGGAATGAGTGGGGAGATGCAAAATTTATAAACATAAATGAGTCCCAACCCCAAAAGTTTCAAAGGATAAAAAACTATATTAAGAAATTTCTTCATTATATAATTTTGCCTTTTTCAAAACTCTTTTCATTTCTTCAACAATTTCAAAAAATGTTATGTCAACAATCTCTGGTTTTGCAATAAACACATAATTGAAATTTGTGTCGACATGTTTTTGAATTTGATTAAATGCTTCCGTCATTCGCCTTTTCACTTTGCTTCTCACAACACTTTTGCCAACTTTTTTGCTGACAGAAAAACCAATTTTGTTTGGTTGGGTTTTGGTCTTCACAAAAACAACAGAAAGTGTACGAGTGTGTGAAGCTTGTCCATGTTTATAAATAAACAAAAACTGCCTATTCTTGCGTAAACGATTTTCACTTTTTATCATATTTTCGCCTATTATGCAGTAAGTTTTTTTCTGCCTCTGTTTCTTCTTCTCTTGAGAACTTTTCTTCCTGAAGTTGTCTTCATTCTTTCACGAAATCCGTGAACTTTGCTTCTTTGTCTTTTCTTTGGTTGGTAAGTTCTTTTCATAATTCCTCCTTATTTTTTTCACGCAAATAAAAAAAGATGATACGTCTTTTCCCCAAAAAAGATTTTCTATATTTTCGCACTTGCGTATTCTTTAAGTATAAAACGAGTGATAGGAAAACTTAAAGTTGACATTTTGTCGCTTTTATATTAACCAAAAATTATATCTTTGTCAATGATTTTGCCAAATGTATTGTTTTTGAGTTATTGCAAAAATAAGAAATTGATATACCAAAAATGACGTGTTTGTTATTGTTAAAAAATCAATTTTATGGTATAATTAAATCATGAAACAAAGGAGTAAATAATGAGAGGATTTGAGAGAGTTAAAGACGAATTTTTGCAATACGGAGAAAAGGATATCAAACTTCCAATCCGTGCAACAAAAAATGCTTGCGGTTATGATTTTTATAGTCCAATCGACATCACAATCAAACCTATGCAAAGCGAACTTATTTGGACGAATGTCAAAGCATATTTCAATGAAAATGAAGTGTTGTTTTTGTTCGTCACAAGCAAAATGGGAAAACGACACGTTATGATTGCAAACGGAACCGGCGTGATTGAATGTGATTACTACGGAAATCAATCAAATGATGGAAATCTTGGATTTAGACTTTTGAATCTTGGTGACACAGATTATGAAATTCACAAAGGCGACAAAATTGGTCAAGGCGTGTTCACCTATTTTCTAAAAGCTGACAACGAAGAAGAAGTGACCACCGTGCGCACAGGCGGCTTTGGTTCAACAAGCACAGGCTTTTCAAACTAACAACAAAAAAGTTAAGACCAAAATCTTAACTTTTTTTGTGGACAAAATTTTTCTTGTAAAAATAAGCAAATAATTGATAAAAGAAACCGTTTTAGGGAACACCCCTTCGCGACAACTCCCATTATATTCAAATAAGCAACAATTTCTATAATTAAAATAATAACTAATTTTTATTTGAAGAGTTGAGGCATTCTTTGCCTTAACTCTTCTTATCTGCAAAACTTCATAAACAACAAAACAATGTCAAGTGTTTGAGAACTATGTTCTCAAATTTATTTCACACTTGACATTAGTTTTGTGTTTATGTTTCCACGAGGACAAAAATAAAAAGAAAAAGTTTTGCTCCCAATTTGAGCAAAACTCTTTTTATTTGTAGTCCGAGTTGACCCCACGACCATGTCGATTAGATCCTTAGATTGCCGTTCTCTGGGGTGGCGTCTCAGGATGACATGGTCTTGCCCCGCTCCGCCAAGGGTGGTTTTAAGGGGTGTGGGGAAAATCCAAATTCCCCACGCTTTTTGGTTCTTTTTCGCAATCGAAAAAGAACACTAAACTAGTTAATCATTCTGACTGGAAGGATAAGGTATAGATATTCATCTCCCTCAACTGGTTTGATTACGCAAGGATTGATTGCACTATTGAAATTGATTGTGATGAATTCGTCTGAAAGCACTCTTAATGCATCCATAAAGTATGAAGCATTGAATGCAATGTTGAGTTCTTTTCCGTCAAGAACAACATTGATGTTTTCTTTGATATTTCCGATTTCGGAGTTTGAAGAAATGACCATATTTCTTTCTTTGATATCAAACTTGACGAGATTGTTTTGACCAACTTTGCTAAGGAGTGCTGCTCTTTCCAAAGCTTGTTCAAGTTGCGCTTTGTTTACTGTGATTTTTGATGCGAAAGAATTTGAAATGATTTGACTATAATTCAAAAACTCTCCGTCAATCAAGCGTGTGATAATTTTTGTGTTTTTGAGGTCAACCATGAGATTGTTTTGATGAATATAAACATTAATAATGTCGTCACTATCTTCAAGAATTTTGCTTACTTCATTCAAACTTCTTGCTGGAACAACAACTCTGATTTTGCCAGAACTTGCAACAACTGGCTTTTGAATGAAAGCAAGACGATAACCGTCAAGTGCAACCCCGCGAAGATTATTTCCTTCAACTTCGAGCAAGCAACCTTTGAGAATTGGACGAGAATCGTCAAGAGCAACTGCAAAGTTTGATTTGTTGATGAGTGTTTTGAAATCTTTTTGAGCAATTCCAAAATAATCACCATTATCAATCTTTTTTAGGCTTGGATATTCAAGTGAGTTCATACATTGAATATAACCTTCACTATCGCAATACTTGATTATGAGTTGATTGTTGTCATTGAGAGTGAGTTCAATTTTTTCGTTTGTAAGTTTTTTTACAAACTCTGAAAAGAAACGACCTGGAACAACTGTTTCTCCTTCAATTTTTATGTCTGCTTTGATTTTCTTTTCAATCGAAAGTTCATAATCTGTTGCGGACAATGTGAGTGTTCCGTCCTCTGCAACAAGTTTGATTCCTTCCAAGATTGGATTTGTTGTTTTTGGGTTTATTGCTTTTGATACTTTTATCACTGCATCAGATAAATCCAAACCATCACATACTAATTTCATTTTTTGCTCCTTTATTAATAATGATTTATTTATTTTTTAAATAGTATTAATAGTAATAATAATTGTTGAAATGTGAATAACTTTTTTGGCACACAATATATTGTTTATTACAATATTTTCGACATTTTTCGAACCACAATATTTGGTTTTTTGCAATGTGTTTAACTGTGTTTATAAGCAAGTTTTTTTATGCACATTTCCTCATTTTGTCAACAGGTCTTTTATGTCGGTGATATAAACTTTGATTTTGTTGTTGGTTTTGATTTGTTCTGTGATCTTGTCACGTGCATGCATTATTGTTGTGTGGTCACGATCTCCAAATTTTTTGCCGATTGCAACAAGTGGAAGGTCAAGAAGTTCACAGATGAGATATATACATATCATTCTTGGTTCAACAATCTCTTTGTTTTTCTTTTTGCCAACAATATCATTTTTTGAAATGTTGAAATATTTGCAAACCGTGTCGATAACCATATCTGGTGAAAGACCTTCTTTGATTTCGTCCATATTTTCTTTCATGGCCTCATATGCTTCTTCAAGTGTTGCACTCTTTTTTCCAAGAAGTGTTGCGAAGAAGAACACTTTTGACAAAATTCCTTCCATCTCACGAATGTTGGTGTCAATTTTTTCGGCAATGAAGTTTATGACTTCGTCATCAATCGAATATTTTTCTTGTTGCGCTTTTTTACGCAAGATTGCAACTCTTGTTTCAAAGTCTGGTGTTTGAATGTCTTGAATGAGTCCGCTTGTGAATCTTGAACGAAGTCTTTCTTCAAGTGTTGCAATTTCTTTTGGTGGTCGGTCAGATGCAATGATTATTTGTTTTTGTCGTTGATATAGGTCATTGAATGTGTGGAAAAATTCTTCTTGCGTGCTTGTTTTGTTTGAAATAAATTGAATGTCATCAATCATAAGAACATCAAGATTGCGATATTTTTCACGGAATTCAAAGTTTGCCATATCCTTGTTTGCGCGAAGTGATTCAATGTAGTCATTTGTGAATTTTTCGCAAGTCGCATACATGATTTTTTTGTCAGGATAAGCGGACTTTATGTAGTTTCCAATCGCGTGAAGTAAGTGAGTTTTTCCAAGTCCAACTCCACCATAAATAAATAGTGGGTTGAATTTTTGTCCAGGGTTTTCTGCAACTGATTTTGCTGCTGCATAAACAAACTGATTGCTTTTTCCAACAACAAAATTATCAAAAGTGTATTTTTCGTTGAAGTTTGAATTTGTTTTGTTGCCTTCTTCCTCAACCTTTTGATTTTTTGCAGGTGTGTTTGTTTTTATGTATTCGTCTTTTTCGTTTTGGTCGAGAATTTCAAAGTTGATGTTGTCATTAAAAACTTCGTTTATTGCATTTTGAAGTTGAATTTTGTGATTTTTCAAAAGTTGATTTTTTGCGGTTGTTGAACTTGCAACCAAAATCAAGGTGTTGTAATCCTTAAATTCCAAAACTTCAAGAGGTCTGATCCAAAGGTCAAATGAAACAGCTGTTGTCATCATTTCGAGTTTTGAAAGAACTCTCTCCCACATAATTTGTAATTCTTGCATAGTCTCCTCTTTTATACTTTATTATTATAAACTTTACGTTTTTTATTGGCAAGCAAAATTGTCAAAGTGGGTTTGATTTGGCTTTGTTGCCGCTTCTTGGATAACCTGCTGGTGTGTGATTTTGTTTGTTTATAACAATGATATTTCTTTCGCTTGAAATTTCATAAATCATATATTTTTTTATCTCAACACTTCTTCCACCCAAAATGTTTTGAGCACGGGTTGAAAGAGTGAGTTCATTTTGTGCTTGAACTGATTTATATGCAAGCATCTGACCCCCGACTTTCACAAATGGCAAAACATATTCCAAAAGAGTTGGAAGAGCAGCAACTGCACGAGCAACGCCATAATCAAATTTTTCACGGAACATAAAATCTTTTGCAACGTCTTCACATCTCCCGTGAATCGCTCGAATTTTTTCAAGACCGAGAGTTTCAATCACAAGATTAAGAAAATTAACCCTTTTGTTAAGACTGTCAAGCATTGTTATATCAAGGTCAGGTCGAAGAATTTTGAGCGGAATTGATGGAAAACCTGCTCCCGCACCAACGTCAATAAGTTTTGCGTTTTCCGAAAAACAAGCACATGGCAGCACAGAGTCAAGAATATGCTTGAAAGCAAACTCCTTTTTATCCGTGATTGCGGTGAGATTGATTTTTTCATTCCAAGAAACAACAAGTTCATAAAACTTTACAAGTTGTTCGATTTGTTTTTCGCTTGCTTCAATCTTATATTTTTGAAAAATTTGTTTTAATAATTCTTGCATATTCCCCTACTTTTTCATTTTTATCATAACAGAAAGCACTGCAATGTCAGCTGGTGAAACACCAGAAATTCTTGAAGCTTGTCCAATGTCAAGAGGTCTGATTTTTGAAAGTTTTTGGATTGCTTCAATTCGAAGACCCTTGATTTCTGAGTAATCAAAATCTTCAGGTATTTTCAAACTCTCGTTCTTTTTTGCTTTTTCAATGTCTTCGAGTTGTTGATTGATATATCCTTCATATTTCACAAAGGTGTTGAGGTCGTCAACAAGTCTTGGACTATAACCTTTGAACAATCCATATTCAGCATTGAGGTTTTGTGCGGTTATATTTGTTCGCTTCAAAAGGTCTTTCACTTTCATGCTTTCACGTGGAGGGATTTCGCCAACTTTTTCGCAAAAATCAACAAGTTTTTGGTCAAATTTGACTTTTTCTTGCAAAATTTGCTTCATTTTTTCAAATTTTTTCATTTTTTTCTGAAAAACTGAATATCTTTCGTCATCAACAAGACCAACACGGCGGCCAATTTCTGTGAGTCTGACATCGGCATTATCTTGTCTTAACCAGAGTCTATATTCGGCACGAGATGTCATCATTCGATATGGTTCATTCGTTCCTTTTGTGACAAGGTCATCAATCAAAACACCAATGTAAGCGTCACTTCTTTTTAGAACAAGTTGTTCCTCTTTTCGATTATAAAGGCTTGCATTAATTCCAGCAACAAGACCTTGTGCGGCGGCTTCTTCATAGCCGCTTGTTCCGTTGACTTGACCAGCAAAAAACAACCCTTTTATGTTTTTGAATTCCAAAGTTGGAAGAAGTTGAGTTGATTCAATTGCGTCATACTCGATCGCGTATGCATTTCTCATGATTTCAACATTTTCAAGACCAGCGATTGTTCGATACATTTGTTCTTGAACATCAACTGGAAGTGATGTTGAAACACCTTGAAGATAAATTTCATTCGTTTCAAGAGATTCAGGTTCCAAAAAAACTTGATGGCGTTCTTTGTCAGCAAAGCGAACAATTTTATCTTCGATTGATGGACAATAACGTGGTCCAATTCCCTCAATTATCCCCGAAAACATTGGTGCGCGTGAAAGGTTGTCACGAATGATTTTATGAGTGTTTTGGTTTGTGTAGGTCAGGTAGCATTTTGCTTTGTTTTTTGGTGTCTTTTTGGTTAAGAATGAAAAAGATTGAATGTCTTCATCACCATTTTGTTCTTCTGTTTTTGAAAAATCAATCGTTCTTGAATTGACGCGGGCTGGTGTTCCGGTTTTGAATCTTTTGATTTGAAGACCCAAATCCATAAGACTTTTCGTGAGTTCGTTTGCAGGAGCAAATCCGTTTGGTCCACTGTTTTTTGTGTATTCGCCGATAATGATGCGACTTTTGAGATATACGCCAGTTGCAACAACAACACTATTGCAAAAGAACTCCAAACCTTGTGCGGTTTTGACTGAATGAACATGGCCATTTTCTTGTGTGATTTCAACCGCTTCAAGTTGCCTAATAAATAGGTTTGGTGTGTTTTCAAGTGTGCGTTTCATTGTGTTGTGATAGTTAATTTTGTCAGCTTGCGCGCGCAGTGAATGAACAGCAGGACCTTTCCCCATATTGAGCATACGGATTTGAAGTGCGGTTTTGTCTGCGTTGATTCCCATTTGTCCGCCAAGTGCGTCAATTTCACAAACCAAATGACCTTTTGCAGTGCCACCAATTGAAGGATTGCAAGCAAGAAATGCAATTGCATCAAGATTGAGTGTGAGAAGAAGTGTTTTTTGTCCGGTGCGTGCGAGTGCAAGCGCGGCTTCACAACCCGCGTGCCCCGCTCCAATAACAATGCTATCATAAAAAAATTCGTTGTCTTTTTCCATTTTATTTTCCCAAGCAGAATTTTGAAAATATTGCATCAATGATATTTTCGTTTTCTGTTTCTCCTGTGATTTTTCCAAGGCTTTCCCATGCTTTTTTGATTTCTAAAATAACGATATCGACAGTCTCTGTGTCGCAGCATGAAATTGCTTTTGAAATGTAGTTTATCGATTGTTTTATCGCCTCAATATGCCTTGCGTTTGTCAGACAGATTTCATTAAAATTAATTTTCCCGCATTTTGACAAGTTATATATTCTTTGTTTCACTTCGTCAATATTTTGCTCTTTCAAAGCTGAAATTTCAATGTCGGGCGAGATGTCATTTTCAACGCGATTGAGGTCGCTTTTGTTTGCGATGATAATATGATTTTTATCTTTCAATTTTTCTAGAGTTTCGCGTTCTTCGTTGTTAAGTTTTCTTGAACTGTCATATACAAACAAAACAACGTCGGCTGAATTTATTTGTTCAAACGATTTTTCAATTCCAATATTTTCGACTGCATCTTCACTTTTTCGAATTCCAGCGGTGTCAATAAAGTTGATTTTCAAACCTTTATAGTTGATTGTTTCGCGAACAATATCGCGTGTTGTGCCTTCAATGTTTGTGACAATCGCTCGATTTTCGCCAAGAAGTGCATTGAGAAGACTTGATTTTCCGGAGTTTACACGGCCAACAATGGCAACATTAACACCATTTTTGATAAATGAGTTTTGGTCTGAATTTTCGAGAATTTTTTCAAGTTTGGTCTTGATGTTTTCGAGTTCTTTTTTTGCATTTTGAGTTTCTGTGTATTCGATGTCATGTTCTGGATAGTCGAGTGCAACTTCAAGGCGTGCGAGCAGTGATGTCAAATCGTTTTGCATTTCGCGAATTTGTGAAAACAGCTTTCCTTGCATAAGAGATTTTGCAGCTTTGAGTTCGTTTTCGTTTTCGGCATTGATTGTGTCAATCACTCCTTCCGCTTTTTCAAGACTGATTTTTCCGTTAACAAAAGCGCGCTTTGTAAATTCCCCTTCACTTGCCATTCTTGCGCCATTTTCAAGACACGCAGAAATAACTTTATCAACAAGACTTGTTGAACCGTGAATTTGGAATTCAACCAAATCTTCGCCAGTGTATGAAAATGGGTTTTTGAAATAAACAAGCAGACATTCATCATTGATTTCGCCATATGAAAAAGTTCCGAGATAAAGTTTTCTTGGCTCAATTTTATCAAAGTTCAAGCGTTGTGAAGAAAATATTTTTTTTGCAATCAAAAGACAGCCATCACCGCTCATTCTCACGATGCTGATTGCCCCCATTCCAATCGGAGTGCTAACTGCCACAATAATGTCGTTTTTCATAGTGCTGATTATATCACATGCCATTTTGTTTGTAAATGAAAACAAAAATAAGTTAATTAAATATTATATAAAGTTGAAGAAAGTTGAGATTTGTGTTAAAATATTTGCATGACAATAAAAAGGCTTGTGCTTAAAGATTTTCGTAATTATGACAGTGTTTCGGTTGACTTCGACAAGGGAGTCAACATAATTTATGGTAATAATGCACAAGGAAAAACAAACCTTTTGGAAGCAATTTATTTTTGTTCAATCGGCAAAAGCATGCGAACAAACAAAGAACGTGAAGTCATAAAAATGGGCAAAGAAATTGCAAAAATAAAGGTTGAAATTGCTCAAAACAACATAAAACGCACAATCGAAATCGTTTTTTCAAAAAAGAACAAAAAAACAATAAAAATAAATGGAATTGCAATTCATAGAATTGGAGAACTGATGGGTGAACTGCCATGTGTGTTTTTTTCACCCGATGGACTAAAACTCATAAAAGAGAGCCCAGAAGACAGAAGAAGATTTATGGATATCGCAATATCTCAAACATCAAAAAACTATTTTTATTTGCTTGGAAAATATGACAAAGTTTTGGATCAAAGAAACAAACTCCTCAAATCATCAGCAAATCTTGAAATAATCAAAAATTCTGTGTTTATTTGGAACGAACAACTTGCAGATATTGGCAGCAAAATAATTTTTTCGAGAATAAACTTTTTGAACGCACTATCTCCATATGCTGAACTTGCTCACACATATCTAACAAATAATGATGAAAAACTCAACCTTTCCTATCTTGGAATAGTTGGTGAAAACATTGAACAAATAAAAAATCAATTGCTATCTTCACTTGAAAAGAATCTTGAAAAAGACTTCAAACTTGGATTCACTTCGACGGGACCACATCGTGACGATATAAAAATTTTGGTTGATGACATCGACATAAAAGCATATGGCTCACAAGGGCAACAAAAAACCACCGCACTCTCAATGAAACTTGCTGAACTTGAAATAATAAAAAATCAAACTGGCAAAATGCCACTGCTTCTTCTTGATGATGTGTTTTCAGAGTTGGATCCAAAACGTCGCAAACGACTTTTGAAGTTTTGTGAAAAAACTCAAACATTAATCACTTGCACAGATTTAAGCGAAAATGATGAATTTAATAAAAAAATTCACATAAAAAACGCTCAAATCGTATAGAATTTGTGAAAAAAATATGCATTTAACATGATTATTT
>ENA-USUJ01000864-USUJ01000864.1-human-gut-metagenome-genome-assembly--contig:-NODE-864-length-26990-cov-7.249916_pt1 | contig 26990 bp, 16 predicted proteins | sample MGYA00250061_ERZ773398 | MGnify/ENA primary metagenome ERZ773398 (study PRJEB29103, sample SAMN06111992) | human gut metagenome | biome: human gut; feature: ankylosing spondylitis patient; material... | reverse complement strand
GAGCATCCAGGAATGAAGCCAGTGCGCAGACAAGACTTCCGAAGTGAAGCGGGCCGGTCGGAGAAGGGGCGAAGCGTAACAGCTCACGATGTTCCTGAAGGAAAGCATTCAGACTGGGAGACCCGATTTCCTCTTCCCCTTCCAATATGAATTTAACGTTATGGCGCAAATGCCCTTCCCGCACCATATATTCAAAAGCCTTCAGTTGAATCATAGACTGCCCTTTATCATCATCCGCTCCCCGGGCAAATACATGTCCGTCACGCACTTCCGGCTCAAAAGGGTCGCTTTTCCATAAATCCAACGGTTCGGCAGGCATCACATCGTAATGGCCGTATATCAAAACCGTAGGCGCATCAAAGCCCACACGCTTTTCCGCATACACCAAAGGATTTCCGGAAGAAGGCATTACCCGAGCTTCATCCGCTCCGGCCTCTAACAGCAAATGCTTCCAACGTTCGGCACAAGCCACCATATCTGTCTTACGTGTCGGGTCGGCACTCACACTCGGAATGCGAATCAGACTGAACCACTCTTCCAAAAAACGGGCTTCATTTTCTTCGATATACTTTTTTACGCTTTTCGCCATATATTTTCCATTTAAAAATTTCACACCTTGCATTCTTTGCCCAAATATATGGAATATATTCCATTGTCCTGCACAATTTAAACATAAAAAAGCCTTCTGCTCCTGCAAACAGGAGCGGAAGGCCACATCTTTCCGAACACGCCATGCTTAAATTTTCTTCGACCGGACGGAAGCTTCTCCGGAACGCAACCCGTCTGAAGAGACTTTAACCGTAATTTTTCCGGGCTTAAATGTCGTTCGCACCGCCACGCGCATCAAACCTCCTTCTGCCTGCAACTCCGTATCGCCCGGAGCATGGTATTCCAAAAGTTTTCCTTCCGTGACATAGAAATTGTAAGAGCCTTTGTACACCCCTTCGCCTTCCACTTCAAACCTCAACTGGTTGTCGGCAAAAGGACACCAACGCCCTTCCTTGTCCACCACGCGCACCGTAGCGACGAAAGCATCCGAAGCATTGGCTTTCAATTCAAATCTTTCCCCGTCCGGTTTGGGAGCCGGTTCTTCGATTTCCACTTCCAAAGCGTACGGCTCGCCGGCAGAGTTGTTTGGGATTTTATGATTCAGGTCGTGGGCGAAAAATTCAGATTAAAAGATATGTCGTTCGGAAAGATGGAAGCAAGCGTTTTTCTAATGCGGTTGCAAGAACAGGATGATTACGTTGCGTCTTGGTCGTCGTCAACCATCGACAAGATAAGGCAAGTGCTGATAAAAATATTGGTCGAAAACGAATATCTCGATAATACAAACTCAGCTCATCTTAATCCGGTATTGATTTCAAGAGTATTGGAAGATGGTATCAGAGAGAACGGCGATGAAGTCGCGTTCTCGGCTTTTAATTTCTTTGAATAGGAGTTGCATTATGGGCGACATAAACGAGAGATTGGATAGGTTAAAGCTAAAAATACAGACCGAAGATTTCCTTTGGGGCAAAGGATTAAGTAACGAGGTTAATATATGGATCTTTTGCTATGAACCTGCGGAAGAGATGACGGTACATAATTTTGTCGAAGGGCTTATAGTCGAACAAAACTTAAAGTGCCGCGTTCACAGTTTTAACCTTTACGAAGTGTTTTTAGATATATGCCGCAAGAAGAATATTCTTTCCAAAATCCCCGCAATGGAAGAAAAGAAAGGAAAAGATTATTTGCTTCGCCAAATGCACTCGATCACAACCGAATCTGCGTTTATCAATCAAATGAATTTTGAACCGCAAACGCGCGGAACGGATATGATTCTTCTGTCGGGAGTAGGCGACGTATTCCCGTTTATGAGAGTTCATTCCTTATTGGAAGCAATGCAACCGCATTTTTCAAATATACCGATTCTTGTGTTGTATCCCGGAAAATTCGAGGACGCGCAACTGAAACTGTTCAATAAGTTGAAACCGAACTCGTATTACAGAGCGTTCAATATCATTTAGGAGGAGAAAACGATGATTATTCGCAACTTATTTCAAGAAGATATAAATCGTCAGATTAACGGCGTTATCAAGGTCGATCAGGATACTGCGGACGTTGCTCGTCAGGAAGTAAAAGAATACGTCATAACGAAAGAATTGAAAAAACACTTCATTCAGTTCTTCGATTATTACGACGAGGCTTTTTCGACGCCTACGGCAGATATTGGCGTATGGATTTCAGGCTTTTTCGGAAGTGGTAAATCGCACTTTCTGAAAATGCTTTCGTACATCTTGGAAAATAAAGAAATCGACGGCAAGAAAACCGTTGAGTATTTCCGCGATAAGTTTGCCGATGATCCGGCAACGTTTATGCTTATAGATAAAGCCACGCGTAATCAGACAGAAACAATTCTGTTCAACATTGATATTGAAGGCTCTATCAATAAGGATAAAACAGCCGTTTTGAAAGTGTTTGCGAAGATGTTTTACAATCATCTCGGCTTCTTCGGTGAAAATCTTAAAGTAGCGAAACTCGAACAATTCATTGATAAGCAAGGCAAGACTGAACAATTCCGTCGTGTTTTCAAGGAAAAGAACGGCGACGAATGGCTCGAAGCAAGAGATTCGTTTGCGTTCTTTGAAGATGATATAGTAGAAACGCTTGTAGAGGTTCTCGGAATGAGCGAAACTGCCGCTCATAATTGGTTTGACGGAACGGAAACGACGGAGATGAGCATTGCTCAACTTGTTTCCGAAATCAAAGATTATGTAAAAACAAAACCGAAGAATTTCAGACTGCTTTTTATGATCGACGAAGTCGGACAGTATATCGGAACGGATACCGATTTGCTTTTGAATTTGCAGTCGTTGGTCGAAAAAATCGGCAGCGAATGCGGCAGTAATGTGTGGGTAGTCTGCACAGGGCAGGAAGCAATAGATGAGATTATTCGTGTGAGAGAAAACGAGTTTTCCCGTATTCAGGCACGTTTCAAAAATCGTCTGTCTCTTACGTCATCTTCCGTAGATGAGGTTGTGCAAAAGCGTATCTTAAAGAAGAAAGATTCGGTTGTTCCCGACCTTGAAGCACTTTATGCGAGAAACGATTCCGTTCTTCGTAACCTTTTCACGTTTACGGATTCTATGCTCGACATTAAGGGATATAGCGGAGCGAACGACTTTGTTATAAATTATCCGTTCGTGCCGTATCAATTCACTCTTATGCAGAGAGTGTTCAATGAAATCCGTAAGCACGGAAACGCAGGAAAACATCAATCGAACGGCGAACGTTCTATGCTTTCCGGTTTTCAGGAAACGGCTCAAAAAATTCAGGAAAAAGACGAAACGACGCTCGTTCCGTTTTATATGTTCTACGATACGCTTCATACGTTCCTTGACAGTTCTATTCGTCGAGTCATCGAACGTTGTCAGAGAGCCGCCGATAATAGCGACGGAATCGAACAGTATGACGTGTCGATTCTGAAACTGCTGTATCTTGTCAGATATATCAGCAACGATATTAAAGCAACCCTTGATAATATCGTTATTCTGATGGCGGATAACATCGGCGCAGATAAAATTGCGTTGCGCGAAAAAGTAAGAAATTCGCTTAACAGACTTCTCGGACAGAACTATATCGGCAGATCGGGCGACGTTTATAACTTCCTTACCGATGAAGAACAGGATATACAGAGCGAAATAAAGAAAACGGTAGTGGATACGGCTACCATTGTAGAGAAAATCGCACATATTATTTTCGGGGATATTTACACCAATAAAAAGTTCCGTCACGATAAATACGATTTCTCTTTCGATCAAATGGTAGACGGCGTGAACGTAGGCGCGGTAAACGGCGGAATGAAACTGAAATTCTTGTCCGTTGCAACCGACGCCATAGATAAGAGCGAAATGCGCCTGATGACCGAATCAGCAGGGCAGATTATAGCAGTTCTCGGTGATACACCGTATTATACGTCGCTTGAACAGGCGATGAAAATTCGCAAATACATAAAGCAACGCAACGTTGCGCAGCTTCCCAAGTCGGTGCAGGACATTATTCGCGCAGAGCAGGATGAAGCAACGGCTTATGAATCGGAAGCCGCAGAAGAACTTAAAAAGGCAATAGAAACCGCAGAGTTTTATGTCGCGGGCGAACATCTTTCGATAAAGGGCGGAGATGCCAAGTCAAGAATCGAACAGGCTCTCGAATACCTTGTAGCGCACGTGTACAGCGAATTGTCTTTGATAGAGCAGAACTATGAAAGCGACACGGAAATAATGTCTGTTGCGCAGGGTTTAGTTCCGCATATCGCGGGATTAGTGCCGAATCAGAACGCCGCCGCAAAGGTAGAAGAATATCTCGAAGTGCAATCTCGCAGACACTTACCGACTTCTATGGCAGACGTTCAGGCAAGGTATCAGGCGATTCCTTACGGTTGGCGAGAGATAGATATAGCCGGAGTTGTTGCGATATTGATTCACGATCAAAAAGTAACGCTCAAATATGCGGGAATGACCGTTCAACCCGATGACCGTCGTCTTGCGGATATGCTTCGCAAAAAATCTGAAGTCGGAAAAGTTCAGATTTCAAAACGTATCATTGTTTCGGAAACAAAGATGAAACGCGCCAAAGAATTCTTGCGCGAGTATTTTGACGTGATGGACGTTCCCGACGATGAGGACGGGCTTGTAAGGTTTATCAAAGAGAAATTTGAAGCGCAAAGGGAACATTATCAGGAACTTTACAGCCGCTATGACAGCGAGCATAACTATCCCGATAAAAAACTTGTAGCAGACAGCGTTTCTTTAATGCAGGATATTCTGTCGCAAGCAAAGGACAATAGCGCACTTATAGATAAACTTTTGGACAGAGATAACGATTTGCTTGACGATAAAGACGATATGCAGAATGTAGAATCGTTCTTCAAAAATCAAGTAACGGTATTCGACGCCGCAACGAAGTTTGAGGCGGATCTTCGCAACGACGTAGATTATATTTCCGCAAACGAAGAAGCAAACAAGGCGTTGAACCGTATCAGAGCAATCGTCAAAGTAAATCAGTCGGCAGAAAGCATTTACAGAAGCATTCCCGAACTCAACGGGTTGATTTCTACCGTGAAAAACGTTCACGACGAAATGCTTGAAGACAAACGCGCGGAACTGATGGAAATCGTGCGGCAGTGTATGGCGGAAGTTCATCAACTGTCAAGCCATAATATCACGGTAAAGAATATAAGCGAAACCGCAGATACTTTCTTTACGCAGAGAAAGAACGAGATAGAAAGTTGCAAGAGCCTTGCACTTCTTGACGGTATGGTTCAGCGTATTCTGAAATATAAGGACGAAACCGTTTCAAGAATGGAAGCACTTTCTCGTCCGACTCCCGCAGAGCCGAAGCCGACCGAACCCGAAACAAAGAAAAAAGTGTACAAGCCTGTTATGCGGCAGATTCTTTTCCCCGCAAAGAAACTTGAAACTCAGGCGGATATAGACGAATACGTCGCAAAAATAAAACAAAACCTTGAAAAACTTATCGTGGGTTGCGACGGCGTCGATATTAAGTAAGGAGAAACACAATGGATAAGAACGCGATTAAAAAATATGCGGTATGGGCAAGACGAGAACTGATTTCTCGTGTGTCGCAAAAGGCGTTGCAATACGGAATTGCCGAAAATGAATACGCCGACAGGAATACCGACAGCGTGAACGGCAAACTTCTTACGGCAGAAGAAAAACATCAGCGCGCCGCGCTTATCGAGCAGATAAACAAAAACGGATACGAGCAGTTAATGGAAGAGGTTGCCTATACTTGGTTTAACCGTTTTTGCGCTTTGCGTTTTATGGAAGTAAACGGATATTTGCCCACGCATATCCGCGTTTTTACCGACGACGATAATCATTTCAAACCGCAAATTCTTGACGAAGCGATCAATCTTAATTTGCCCGGATTGAAACTTGATAAGGTCTACGAACTTAAAAACGAGAACAGGGAGGAAGAACTTTTCAAGTATCTTATCATCGTTCAATGCAATGCGCTTAACAGCGTTTTGCCGGGTATGTTTCAAAAGATCTCGGACTACACCGAACTCTTGTTCCCGGACAATCTGTTACGGCAGGGAAGCGTTGTCGAACAGTTGGTATCGCAAATACCCGCCGACAATTTCGACGTGCAAACCGAGAGTGGGCAAATCGAAATAATCGGTTGGTTATATCAGTACTATATTTCCGAAAAACACGAGGAAGTTGTAGATCCGTTACACGGCAAAAGCATTAAAAAAGAAGAAGTGCCTGCTGCAACGCAACTTTTTACAACCGATTGGGTTGTTCGCTACCTGATAGACAACTCTGTCGGTCGTTATTGGATTGAGAGAAACCCCGAAAGTAAACTGAAAGACGAACTGCAATATTTTGTTGCGCCGAAGTCAGGAGAAATTAAGTACATAAATGAAAAAATCGAACCGAAAGATTTGACGGTGTTAGATCCTTGTATCGGATCGGGACACTTCTTGATTTATGCCTTTGACGTTCTCATTAAAATCTATACGGAATACGGTTATTCTGCACGCGACGCGACTCAAATTATCGTAGAAAACAATTTATTCGGACTTGATATTGACGATAGAGCGACACAGCTTGCTTATTTTTCCGTAATGATGAAAGCGCGTCAATATGATCGCCGCTTCTTTGAACGTGGCGTTCAGCCGAAGATTTATTCTGTTGAGGAAAGCAATAATTTCAGCAAGGACGTTTTTGACTATATTGTAGGTAGCAATTCGGCGTTAAAGAGTGATTTACAACAACTCATTGATGCGTTTTATGATGCGAAAGAATATGGTTCGATTCTTCAGATGCCGAGAGTTGACTTCGCGGCGTTGAAACGTCGTTTTGACGAAATTATAGATGACGTAAGCCTTTTCAAAGATGAAGCGGTGAGTAAGTTTCTGCCTATGGTGCAAGAGGCGGAGATTATGGCAAACAAGTATGCCGTTGTCGCAACGAATCCGCCGTATTTGAATAAGTATGACGGTAAATTAAAATGCTTTGTAGATAATAATTACAAGGCATACGGCGGCGATTTGTTTAGTGTGTTTATTTACCGTAACTTGCTTTTCTGTAAAGAGAACGGTTATTCGGGATATATGACGCCCTTTGTGTGGATGTTTATCAAAACATACGAAAAGTTGCGTGAGTATGTCATTAACAATAAATCAATTGCAACTCTGATTCAAATGGAATACTCGGCTTATGAGGAAGCAACTGTTCCGATTTGCACGTTCGTTTTGAAAAATGGTAGAGAAACGTATAACGGTCTATATTTCCGACTTTCTGATTTTAAGGGAGGAATGGAAGTACAGCGGCAAAAAGTTTTAGAAGCATTGAGTTCAGGGAACTGTAAATACTTTTTTGAGGCAACAGAAAGTAACTTCTCTAAAATTCCCGGTAGTCCGATTGCGTATTGGGTGAGTAAAGAGTTTTTAAGAACGTTTGAAAATAAAACAATTGATGATTATGCAAGTACAAATAATGGTTTTACCACAGGTGACAACAATAAATTTTTAAGGTTGTGGTACGAAGTTCCGTTTGGGAAAATTGGTCTAAATGTACCATCAATTTCGGATGCCGCATTATGTGACTTTAAATGGTTTCCTTATAATAAAGGTGGAGATTTCCGTAAGTGGTTCGGTAATAATGAGTATGTAATCAATTGGGAGAAAGACGGGAAAGATATAAAAGCCTACGGACACTTAGTCGCAAGGAGTTTAGCGTATCAATTTAGAGAATCTGTAACTTGGAATAAAATTACTTCTGGAACAAATGCTTTTCGATACAAGTCACAGGGGACAATGTTTGATGTCGCGGGGTTAAGTATGTTTCCTAAGGATCGAGAAATGATTTATTACTTACTTGCATTGTGTAATTGTGCATACACAAAAAAATATCTTGAAATAATTTCTCCTACCTTGAATTGTGAAACAGGTCATGTTGCGTCACTTCCTGTAATTCAGAACAAAAAAGAAATGGTAGATTGTATGAGTCATCAATGTGTAAGACTGTCCAAGGTTGATTGGGACTCGTTTGAAACGTCGTGGGATTTCAAAAAACATCCGCTGATATAAAAGGACGCTTTTAAGTATCGGGACTTAAAACAGGAGGGGAATATGCTTTTTTCTAAAAGATATAGTGATTTGTTATCGCAAAAAGATGCCGATAAACAGGAAGATTTTTTTGGCACGATTACTTTTACAACGAAAAAAGATATTGTTGGTATTATGCGGACTTTCAGCGAACCTAAAAAAATTAGGACAAGCAGATACAATAAAGAAACAATAGAAATAGATGCTTTCTCTTATGCGCTTCTATCGTATAACCACGAAATCGGATATGACCTGTTTAACCTTGAAATGATGAATTTAGGATATGGAATTCCGTCGGTGCAAGATCAATTGTGCGGGTTTACGGCTTGTCTTTTTGATGTAATCGAATTGCAATACGATGTGTTATCGACGAAAGAGAAGAAAGCATTTGCAAGCGAGATCAATGAAACTTTTTCTCAAAACGATATTCCGTGGCTATTGGCTGATGGAAAGATGGTGAAAATAGACGCAAGACAATTTGAAGTGGATTTGAAGCGACGAACGTTGGAAAAAGTGAAAGAACTGACGGATTGTGATCCGAAATTCAAGTCTGCTTATAATGAATTGCAGAAGGCTATTGAATTTTTCTCAAAAGGTGAATATCCGGAAGCGATTGTCAATGCTGAGAAGTGCTATGAAAGCGTTATGAAAATTATTCTCGGATCTGAAAAAGGTACTGCAAAAGCATTGGCAGAAAAAGTGGCGAATCAATGCAATTTACCGAATACGATAAACCCGGTCGGATTTAAGGATAGTGTACTTATGAGCTTGCCGTTTATTCGCAACAATGCGGCTTCACACGGGGCAGGCGCGGTCGATTCGTCGATTTCAAAATCACTTGCAAACTTGGCAATCAATTTAGCGGCATCGTTATGCACTTATTTGATTGAAGAAAATAAAATGTTGACAAGCCAAAGCACTTAGCGGTGAATTAAAGAAGTGAGGACAAACAAAAATGGGCAGATTGATTGCAGATAAATATAAAGAATGGGAAGCAGAGTGCAACGAGAGATTTAATACGCTCAAAGCGAACGAAGAAGAACTCAACCGTATCTTTATTGATATTTACGGATTGCAGGACGAGCTTACCCCGGAAGTCGAATATAAAGACGTTACGGTAAGAAAGGCGGACTTAACGAGAGAAATTAAGTCGCTGATTTCTTATGCCGTCGGTTGTATGTTCGGTAGGTACAGCCTTGACGTAGAAGGGCTTGTGTATGCAGGCGGAGAATGGGATAGCTGTAAGTATTCAACCTATTTCCCTGATGCCGACAACATTATCCCTATATGCGATGACGAATACTTTGCGGACGATATTGTAGGTAAGTTCGTTAAGTTTGTCGAAGTGGTTTACGGTGCAGATACGCTTGAAGAGAATTTGAGATTTATTGCAGGCGCGCTCGGCGGAAAAGGGCTTCCGCGCGACGTTATCCGAGAGTATTTCTTAAACGGTTTTTATGCGGATCATCTCAAAGTATATCAGAAACGTCCTATCTATTGGTTATTTGATAGCGGCAAAAAGAATGGGTTTAAGGTACTTATCTATATGCACCGTTATCAGCCGGATACGCTTGCAAGAATGAGAACGGACTACGTTCACGAACAGCAGGCACGCTATCGCACGGCAATAGACGATTGCAACCAAAGACTTTTGAGTGCCGGCGGTTCGGAGAGGGTGACGCTTTCCAAAAAGCTGCAGGCTCTGACGGCTCAGGCGGAAGAAATAAGCAAGTTTGAAGAAAAGGTGCATCACCTTGCAGATATGATGATTTCCATTGATCTTGACGACGGCGTAAAGCATAATTACGAGATATTCAAGGACGTGTTGGCGCCGATAAAGTGATTACGGAGGAAGTATGGATACAGAGAAAGTTTTGGCTGACTTGAATCGAAGATTCGCCGCGCCATTGCCTGAATTTTATAAACGCAGAATCATCTTTTGGAAGGACGAGGACAGAGAGTTTGAAGATAAACTCGACGAAATCACTCTGACCAACGCAAAGTTGATTGTTCTTACAGGCAAAAATAACTTTGAAATAAAGAAGCTGTTGACCATTGATGATACCGTCAGCAATTTTCTCGTATATAATCCGTTTTCCTATACGGATAACCTTGAAAACGATTGGCTTTTGAACATAGAACTTTACAGCGAAGAGTTTTATGCCGATCTTAATTCCATTTGGATGGACGAAATGGGGCTTCCCGTTTCACCGATTATCAGAAGTTCGGTGCGCGGCTATCATAAGTTCTTTAATAGCAAAGAACGCCGTGCGAAAGTTGCGAGTATCAGCAAAAATATTACGACTGCACCACAGTTACATTTGGCTGTTTTATCGGTTATTTGCGGCGCAAAAGATACCACGCCGAATGCGATTGTTCGAGCGGTGCTTTCCGCAGGACTTGATAATGAAAGCAACGAAATTTACCGTAGTATAACGAGCTTTAATGCGGCAAAAGCGTTTTGGCTTTTAGTCGGGCAAGCAACAGGGTATACGAGCGACGAGCCAAAGCTATCCGATCTTGCTTCGCACATAATGCTTACCGCATTATCGAGGACGATACGAGAAGAGAAGTTTGCGGCACTTGGCGCGTTTGTATCTGTACCGCATCAAGCATACTGCTACGATTTCGTGTCGGAGTGGATACATAGCGTTTATAACGACGGCTTGAAGCAGGTGGCGGAACAGATAGAAGAAAAACATCAACTCTATCGTCGGTTAAGTCAACTTTCTATCGAAGAATTGTTCGGCACGGAGATATTCCCGTGCATAGACGAGTGTATTCTCTTCAAATTGATGACCGAAATAAAGGACGATTTCATTCGCACGGACATCATAAGAAGAGTTGTAGAAACACGCAGAACAACCGTTTGGTATCATTTTGTAGAAAACTATTATGAAGCAATCTATCAGGTTGCCGAAATGCAGGATTTCTATATCAAGCACTCAACGGGCTTTCACGCTGTTTCGGCAAAAGAAATATGGAATCTCTATACGTCAGAGTATTATAAAATGGATTCGTATTATCGGCAATTCAACCTGTTCTTTACGAATTGCTTAAAGGAATCAAACCCCGTCCTTGACGATATGATAAAGTCTGTCGCGGACAAAATCGAAGGCTTGTATTCCGTTTGGTTCTTGGGTGAACTCGGCAATAATTGGTCGGATATGTGCGCCGAGGAACTGCGTGATTATGGGCAGATTCAAGGCGTAATGCGGCAGGAAGATTTCTACGCTAATAAAATCAGTCGCGCGGATAGCCGAATTTTTGTAATCATATCCGACGCAATGCGTTATGCGGTAGGAGTAAGTCTTGCGGAGCAATTAAAGATAGAAACGCAAAGTAAAGTTGACGTTTCGTCTTGTAAGGCGGTATTTCCGAGCATTACAAAATTCGGAATGGCAGCATTGCTTCCGCATAAAAAACTATCGGTAGTGGAGAAGAACGGTAGTGTTTCGGTACTTGCCGACGGAGAACCGACCGATAGTATTTATCGGGATAAGATATTAAAAGAAGCAAACAGAAACAGCGTTGCGGTAAAATACAGGGATATTATCGAGATGAAGCGTGCCGACAGGCAAGAGCTTATTAAGGGTATGGACGTGGTTTATATCTATCACGATAAGATAGACGAAACGGCGCATACTTCCGAAAAACTTGTATTTACGGCGTGCGACGAAGCCATTTCCGAGATAAAGAATATGGTGAGGATAATATGCAATGAGTTCCGCGGCACACGAGTTCTGATTGCGGCGGATCACGGCTTCTTGTATACGGCAAAACCGCTTCTTGAAAGCGATAAGATTGACCGTTCGGACTTCGGCGGTAAAGAAGTAGAATATGCTCGTCGCTATGCCATTATGGAAAAGGGCGCAACGCCTGAATACCTGATGCCCGTGAAGTTTTTGGACGGAACGCAATACGACGGCTTTGCACCGAGAGAAAATATCCGCATAAAGATGAACGGCGGCGGTTTGAACTTTGTCCACGGCGGAATCAGTTTGCAAGAGTTGGTCGTTCCTGTCATCGACTATCGGTTTGTCAGAAGCACAAACGCAGAGTATCAGAAAAACCGTGATAAATTCGATACGAAACCCGTAGAAATAGGGTTGCTTTCGGCAAGCAGGAAGATTTGCAATATGATATTCTCACTCAATTTCTATCAGAAAGAAGTGGTGGGCGGTATCAAAGTTCCCGAAACGTATGTGCTGTTCTTTACCGATGAAAACGGAACGCAGGTAAGCGACGTAGCAAAGATTATTGCAAATAAAACAAGCGAAAACGAGCAGGACAGAACGTTCAGATGTACGTTCAATCTGAAACCTATCAACTATAATAATCGAGCGAAGTATTATCTTGTGATGAAAGACGAAGCAGGATTACAAATGCCACAGAAAGAAGAATTTCAAATCGACATAGCCTTTTCTGTCGGTGAATTCAGTTTTTTTGGTGACGAGAACTGACGGAGGGTATGGTGATGGAAGAAGTAATGAAAAGCAATCGGGAAGAAATAAAGGAAAAACTTCGGGAAACCTTTGACGGGAAGATTGTCCGCAAAGATCTTACGAAACAAATAAAAGAAGGCGCAAACGTTCCCGTTTATGTGTTGGAGTTTTTGCTCGGACAATATTGCAGTTCTGACGATCCTGCAATTATCGAAGAGGGTGTTCAAAAGGTCAAACGTATTTTGGCGGATAATTTCGTTCGCCCGGACGAAGCGCAAAAAATTCTGTCCGTTCTGCGTAAAAACGGAAGCCACACGGTGATAGATATGATTACGGTCGAACTTAATATCAGAGATGACCGTTTCTATGCGACATTTTCTAATTTAGGACTACGCGGTATTCCTATTGCGGACGAATACCCCGAAAAGCACGACAGATTGCTTTGCGGCGGTATTTGGTGTATCGTTCAACTCGAATACGAATACATAGAAGAAGAGAAGAACGATTGTCCTATACACATCAGAAAACTTACGCCGATTCAGATGCCGCACGTTGACTTGGACGAGTTGAAGCGCGGCAGAAAGAATTTCACAAAAGACGAGTGGATAGACGTTTTGTTGCGTTCTATAGGAATGGAGCCGGATACTCTTTCATACAGGGAAAAGTGGCTCTTGATTACAAGAATGTTGCCCCTTGTCGAAAACAATTTCAATTTATGCGAACTCGGACCGAGAAGCACGGGTAAGTCGCATTTATACAAGGAAATATCGCCTAACAGTATTCTTGTTTCAGGCGGGCAGACAACGGTTGCGAACTTGTTTTACAATATGAGCAGAAAGTCCGTCGGGCTTGTCGGATTGTGGGACTGCGTTGCGTTCGATGAAGTTGCGGGTATCAGATTTAAGGACAAAGACGGCATACAGATAATGAAAGACTATATGGCGTCGGGATCGTTTGCCCGTGGTAAAGAAGAAAAAGCGGCTTCGGCGTCTATGGTATTTGTCGGTAATATCAATCAAAGCGTTGATGTATTGTTGAAAACGTCAAGCCTGTTTGATCCTTTTCCGCCCGAAATGGGTACGGATACCGCATTTTTAGACCGTATGCACTGTTATCTTCCCGGTTGGGAAGTTCCGAAATTCCGTCCCGAACACTTTACGAACGATTACGGCTTTATAACCGATTACCTTGCCGAGTTTATCAGGGAATTGAGAAAAGAACAATATGGCGATGCATTGGATAGATATTTCCGTCTTGGAAAGAATCTGAATCAGCGTGATACCATTGCCGTTCGCAAGATGATAGACGGGTATTTGAAGCTGTTGTATCCCGACGGAGAGTTTTCAAAGGACGATTTGGAAGAAATCGTTAAGATTTCCCTTGAAATGCGTCGCAGAGTAAAAGAACAACTCAAAAAACTCGGCGGAATGGAATTCTACGACGTTAATTTCTCTTATATAGACAACGAAACCTTTGAAGAAAAGTATGTTGCTGTTCCCGAACAGGGAGGAGGGAAACTGATTCCCGACGGAATATGCAATCCGGGACAAGTATACACCGTTTCGCGTGGAAAATCGGGGATGATTGGACTTTTCAGACTTGAAAGTCAGATGTTACCCGGTAACGGTAAGTTTGAAAGGACGGGACTCGGCGCAGACAGAGATGCGAAAGAGGCAACAAATACCGCGTTCAATTTCTTGAAAGCAAACAGCAACAGAATCAGCGGCTCAATCAGCACAACTACGAAAGACTATATTATCAACTATCAAGACCTTCAAGGCATAGGAATTACGGGCAAACTTGCTTTGCCCACATTGATTTCTTTGTGTTCTATTGCTCTCGGAAGATCCACGCTTGCAAATCTTGTAGTAATCGGGGATATTTCGATTAGCGGAACGCTTATTAAAGCCGATGAGCTTGCAAATGTTTTACAGGTTTGTCTTGACTCGGGCGCGAAAAAGGTTTTGTTACCAAGCACGTCGTTCGTAGATTTTGCCACCGTTCCGGCAGACTTGATGAGTGCGTTTCAGTTGATTCCTTATACTTCGGCAGAAGATGCTGTATATAAAGCACTCGGTGTCGAGTAATATTCTTATAAGTTTAATGTAAAAATGATTTAAGAAATGACAAGTCGGGATAGGATAACCTGTTCCGACTTTTCTTTTACCACGCAGAACAGATTGAAAAAATCGGAAAAATATGCTATAATATTAAAAACGAAAGGGGTGAGAATTATGGCAAACGAAGCGCATAAAATCAAACTGCTTGTTTTATGGGATATTCTCTGTAAAAACACAGATGAAAACCACGCATTGAATACCGACGAATTATCCGAACTTCTTGCCTTGCGCGGACTGAATGTGTCGCGTAAAATTCTCGTTCAGGATATAGCGACTTTGTGCGACAACGGTTATGAGGTTCTTTCCTACAAAAAGAAATATCATTACTATTATGTAGTCAATCGGTCGCTTGAAATGGCAGAAGTGGTTATGCTTGCAGACATTATCAATGCGTCGAAACTTCCCGTCGCACAAAAGAAAACACTTGTCGGCAGACTTGCGGAAACACTTTGCACTCACCAAGCGGAGAGTATTTCAAAGCACATTATTTCGCTTGATAAAGGCAGAAAGGGGAGCAGTTCGTTTATCTATAACGTGGACGCTATCGAACGTGCGATAAACGAGAACAAGCAAATATCGTTCCTTTACTTCAATTACGACGAAAAGCATAAAAAAGTTTATCGGAAGAACGGCAATCGTTATACCGTAAGCCCTGCGTTTATGGTATGGAACAAGGACAATTATTATTTGTTGTGTTTCTCGAAAGGACACGACGATCTTGTTACATATCGGCTCGATAAAATGGAAAGCGTAAAAGTGAAAGAGCTTGAGCGCGAGCCGCATCCCGAATACGAATTGTTCAACACGGAAGAATACCGTAAGCAAGTATTTTCGATGTTCGGAGGGGAAAGTCAGAACGTTACGTTGCTGTTTACTGCAAATATCTTGTCGGATATGTTTGACCGTTTCGGAGATGACATACGCATAAAGAAAGCAGATGAAGAAACTTATTCGGTTGACGTAACGGTGCAGATTTCAAAAACGTTTTTTGCGTGGATTGTCGGAACGCAGGGTAAAGTGAAAATCAAATCGCCGCGAAAGGTAATTGACGAGTTCAATGAGTTTGTTGCTAAAATAAAAGAAGAATACTGACAAGGAACTGTCGTTTATGGAAGTAAAGATGAAAAGCAAAAGACAGCAAAAACTATACGACCATTATAAAACCGTTTTCGGGGAAGAGCCGATTTTCAGTCTGAAACTTAAAAAGAACGTCCTGCCGACGGATATGAAGCCGATAACGACGCTTGTTTTCAAACCTACGGACGAAATGCCGTTTTGGAAACTGTGTACAATCGGCGCAAGCGATTATCTGATGCCCGAACGAGAAATAGGTTGGTGCAGAAAGGCAAATCGTCGCAATGAATATATGATGTTGATAGCAGCGGAAGTAGAAATCAACGAGGGTTCAACCGAGTGGCTTTTCCTTAATTCCTTGCTTTGGTCTACCGCCGAATATGCTTTTAATGAAAAGGACAATCTCACCGTTTCGGACACGATAGATATGGGAATCGACGGAAAGTATTGCGGCACGGTGCTGTTGTTGCCCGAAATATTCAAAACACCGAAAATCGTAAAATGCTACGTTTCCGAGCATAAATACATCAGTATATTTCAGGTAATGCCGATAACGAGGGCGTTGCTTACCCAAAAATTGAAAAAGGGAACGAACGGTATTTATTGGCTGATGGAGCAGTTCTATACGCACGACGACGATTACAAACTTATAGCGTCCAAACCGTTTGCAACGTTATGATCGGGTGGCAATATGAAAAGTGTAAGCGATAAAATAAAAAAATACAAGCAACTTGCCGTAAAAAAGCCGAAGTACTACGTTTCTGTCGGCGATTTATATTCCGATGACGGTGATTTCAAAACCGCAACGATTTACTATCAAAAAGCCGTCGACAACGGCGTTTTGGCATATACTGTTCTTGGTGACACGTGGGGTTACCGCTCTCAATACAAAAAAGCGTTCGACGTTTATACGGAAGGCGCAAACAAAGGCGAAGCGGAGTGTTTTGCCCGTCTCGGATTTTGCTATGAAACCGGTTATGTAAAAATCGATATTCAAAAAGCAATCGAGTGTTACGCCAAAGCCTCCGATTTGGGTGTGGCGGCAGCGGCAAGATCTCTCGGCGATTTGTATTATTTCAATACGCCGATTGAAGATTCCGAGATCGAAAACGTCAAAAACGCGTTGAAATACTACGAGCGTGCTTTTTATCTCGGCGACGTTCAAATCGCAAAAAAGATAGGCTTTATCTACTTAAACAATGAAGAACTGAAAGACGTTCCCAAAGCCATAGAGTGGTACGAAAAGGGATTGAACCTCGGCGAATACTCGCTTAATTTCGATTTGGCGTATGTTTATTTGAATGACAGGTTTGTTCCGCAAGACTATGAAAAAGGGTTGGCGTATTTAGCGGACGGCGTGAAACACAATGATCCGGAAAGCCTTTATATGCAAGCCCGCATATACGAAGAAGGCTGGTACGGAATAGAACCCGATGAGAGGAAGTATATTCATTATCTCAAAAAGGCGGCGAACCTTTGTCAGGACGACGCATTGCTTGATTTGGGGTATTACTATTACAAAAAAGGCAAGTATGACGACGCGCTCGATTGTTTCGCGCAGTGTGAGTTGGAGGTTGTCGGACTATATTGGGCGATTGCGACGATTTGCGAAGAGCAAAAGAAAGATTATAAAAACGCTTTACGATACTATCAGGCGGCTATGGAAATGGACTTTCCGGACGCAATCGAAAGAATGGCAGAAGCGTATCTCGGCGACGAACTTGGACTTGAAAAGGACGAGAAAACCGCCCTTAAACTTTTCAAACGAGCCGCAAAACTCGGAAATGCCGCCGCGCAGTATAATCTCGGTATGGCGTATGCTTGCGGGTATTACGGCGTGATTGCCGACAGGGAAACGGCGCTTCATTGGCTGAAAAAGAGCGTGAAAGGCGAAAATCCGTCGGCGTGTCTGCAAGTGGGACTTTATTACTATTACACCGTCAAAACCGAAGCGGCTTATAAAAAAGCCTTTGAGTTATTTACCGACGCATATAATCTCGGCGATGCCGAAGCGATTATCAATATCGGACTTTGCTATCTTCAAGGCAACGGCGTAAAAGAGGATAAAAAAGAAGCGGTCAAGTGCTTTAAGACAGCTGCCGAAAAGTGCAGTTCGGGCGTTGCGTATCACAATCTCGGAATCTGTTACGAAAACGGCTTCGGTGTGAGAAAAGATTACAAGAAGGCAATCGAAATGTATGGCAAAGCGGTAGAGAACGGCGAAAAAGCAGGACTCGAAGCGATTAAAAACCTTTATGCAAAGCTGAACGAAAAGAAGGAATGACACCGTTTGATGTGTCTTTATGCAGGAAACAATGCTCTTACTTCGGTAAGGGCATTATTTTTTTCGGAAAAATAAAAAAATATCGTTCACTTCCCAATATTGGGAAATGAAAATTTGAAATAGATAGTCTTTTGTGATATAATACGGCTACATTCTAAATTGAACGCAAAGTTCAGTTTAGTAAAAAGAGGTACTACGGATGAGAACGCTCAACACGACGACATTGGACAATATGGAAAGTTTCATTATCGACTACCAAAAGAGAAAAGGCAAATCGCCGAGTTTCAGAGAGGTAATGAAAGCATTGAATATGAGTTCGCTTAACCTTGTAAGAACGTATATCCTTGCGCTTGAAAACAGCGGCAGGATAGAGCGGACAAGACTCGGCAATATCGATATGTTGCCGAAGCTGAAACCGAGCGGAGTGGCAATCACGCCTATCGTCGGTTCTATCGCGTGCGGACAACCTGTTGACGCGGTGGAGCAGATAGAAGAAAGCGTTACGCTTCCGCGAGCGATTTTCGGCGGTGGGGATTTGTTTATTCTTCATACGCACGGCGATAGTATGATTGACATCGGAATCAAGCACGGCGATCTCGTCGTAATCAGAAAGCAGAACACGGCAGAGAACGGCGATATTATAGTCGCTATGATGAATGGCGAAACAACGCTGAAACGTTTTTATAAAAGGAACGGGAAAGTGGTGCTTCATCCTGAAAACCAAGAAATGAAAGATATTATCGTCAAAGACTGTGAGATACAGGGTGTTTTGGTAAGCTGTATTCACATATATAATTAAATCGGTATCAAGCGTTTTTAGCCCCGAAAGCGCAAAGATATATAATTGGATTACAAATGATGTCTGACTGTTGTATAGGAGTTATCCCGACCATACCGTAGCAGTTAGATAAATTCAAATCGTTTGTAAGTTTAGGGAGAAAGGAGGTTGTATTTAATGAAATACGCAATGTGTCCGAAATGCGGTCGTCGCCTGTGTAAGGGCGAGAACGGAACAAAAGTGGAAATGGAGTGTCCGAAGTGCGGAGAATTTGCTTCCGTTATCATCGAAGAAGATGACATACATATCAGCAAAAAGCCGATCTTTACGACGCCGGACGTTCCGACAAAACTAAAACAACACGCCTAAATACTCAAACTAAAAAACTGAATAGTATAGTGGGAAAAGAAGTGCCGTTGTATTTCTTTTCTGACATCTTGTTATGAGGCTGAACTCGACAGAGAATCGTGAGGAGCCTGACAGATAGTAAAATCCTGAAAGCATAGGGTTAGTCTATTTGTCAGGCTTCTTTTTTGATGCCTTTTTATGCCCGATTGTGAGGATTTTACCCCTCGCAGTCGGGCTTTTTTCGTTGTGGGCAGAAATCTGTCCGATTGCGATTTTTCAAAAACAAAAATCAAAATCGGAGGATTTCAACAATGAAAAAGAAAGTCTATTACAAACTCAACCGTTACCAAGTAACCAAAGTCGAAGTGGAAACCGTAGAGCAGGAACAAGCGGTAAAAATGCTGAACCGTGACACGGATCGCTTCGCAAAATCGGAAGATACATACCGCGAGCGATACGCTTCGCTCGATGAAATGTATGAAGAATCGGGGTTTGAGCCTGCGGATGATAGTCCGACACCGGAAGAGCAGTTCTTGGAGAACGAAAAGAACGAAGCAATCAAAAGGCTTGTAGCAAAAGCAATGGAAGAACTCACGGAAAAGCAAAAAATCGTTGTTTACAAAACCTTTTGGGAAGAAAAGACATTGCGAGAAATAGGGGTTGAATTAGGTGTTGACAATAAAACCGTTCACGAGAATTTAGAAGCCGCAAAAAAGAAGTTGAAAAAATATTTTGAGAAATTTTGAAAAACACCCCCGCAAAACGCTTCTAACTTTCCAATAGTAGTGAGGGGGTATGAATCCCGAACAAAAAACGGCAGTCAGGAGGTAGGACGCAATGACCGAAATTAAAAACAGACATTTGCCCGAACAGGGCGAAATAAACAGAACAAAAATAGAAGGGTATTCCTTACGGAGCGGCGCGTTCTATGCTTGGCTGAAAGAAAGCGGCTACACGGTAAGTCAGATTGCGGAACGTCTTGACATTGACGAAAAAGAATTTGTGTACAAGCTCAAGACAAAGCAACTGTTCGGCAGAGAACATCTGCGGATTCTGATTGAAACGATGGGTGCGTCTGCGGCTTGCTTTGCGATATTCTTTCCGACCTTTGAACTTCGGCAGCAGATATATTTTAAGGTGTTCGGAAAAGAGTTGCCCTTGCAGGAAAACAGACAAAGGAGGTGGAAGAAAAATTGAGCGACATCAGAAGAAATGCCGACAGAAATCGTGCGATTCAAGCGATGATGACGGACGGTGAACAACTGAAAACGTTTTATCGTTTCGTTGCGAACAATCCGCATATCGCATTGCACGATGCCTGTCAGATCGTAATCGAGCGACCGAACGCGAGCGTATGCTTTTCTTTTGAAGAGTGGAACGCGCAGGGGCGAAGAGTTACAAAAGGAAGAAAAGGCATTCCGTATTACGACAGCGACGGGAATAAACATTTCGTATTCGACGTTGCAGACACGCACGGCGAGAATCGTTACAGGCGCATAACGCAACCCGTAAAAAAGATTTTGGACGGACTTGACCTACTGAACGGCACGGAAATTGCGGACAGTAACCGCGGCGATTATCGCATTATGCTTTCGGGAGTCGTAACTTATCTCGGACAGAACGATTTTCTGACCGAAAACGACGAGATAAGGAACAGACTCATTGCAGAAGGCGTTGCATATTCGTTGTATTCGACAACGGGTTTTCCGAAAGAACGGGGAATAACGCTGAAAGGCTATCCCTATGGGTTACAGGATAACGCGGATCTGTTTCGTGAAGTGCAGAAAGCGACGGAAGTCTTACAACAAGACATAAACGACGCGGTTTACAACAAGCAAAACGAAGTACCCGTTATCGACGACATTGACGAAGAATACGTTTCGGACGAGCCTGTAATTCCGAAAGCGGACGAAAAGCCTGCGATTGAGGAAGAAAAGGCAAGCGTATCGCCTTTTTATGCGAAGTATTCAGAGTTACAAAAAGCGAATCCCGACAGCATAGTCGTATACCGTTTGGGCGATTTTTACGAAGTAATGGGCGAAAAGGCTGAACAAGCCGCAACCATTCTCGATTTAACGCTCACGGGACGGAATGTAGGTTTAGACGAAAGAATTCCTATGTGCGGTTTTCCGTATCACGTGGCGGACAGATACTTCGGAAAACTTACGGAATCGGTTAGCGTTGTCGTGGTTGAGCCGGACGCAGAGCCTTTTAAGATTCTTTCGCGCGACGAAGCAAGAAAAACATCTGAACTTGAAGAATTATCGCCCGAAGAAAGCGCAGAGCTTGACAGTATTTTTTCCGAACAGGAAGAAGCGGAAGAGCAACCCGACTACGTGGGCGAGATAGACACACGTTTTCCGATTGACGACGATTACGGAGATGAGGACGAACCGACCGACGAAGAAATCGAAGAAGCGTTTGAAGCCGCAGAAGAAGAGGAATCGGACGAAGAAACGGAAGATTACGATTACGAAGAAGATAAAAAGCAGACCAAAGAAGCGAAACCCGAAAACAGGGGAAAACCGATTTGGGAACGTCGTAATCGACCGAGTATGCAAAGGTCGCTGTTCGACGCGTTTGAGGAGCAAACGCCCGAAGAAAAACTCAAAGAGTGGGGCTTGAAACGCGGGAGCGGCTTTGAATACGGGAAATACCGCATTTACGAAAAGTATCAGGAGAACTCGACCGACAAAGAATTTGCCGATTTTTTAAGGAGAGAATACGGCACGGGCGGTGGTGGTTACGATGACGAGATATGGACTGACGGCAAGGGAATGAAACTTCGCCATCGTGACAGAGAGAACCCCGAAAACGAAGTCGGAATGATTTTGAAGTGGGAACAGGTTGCTTACGGTATTGCAGACCTTATCGACGAAGATAAATATTTCGACGACAAAGAAAGCGAAGAATACATAGCGTTTTTGTCCGAGCGTCGCGGCACGGACGAAAACAGAGTAAAAGCAATCGCCCGACACATCGCAGAGGACGGAGTAAAGCGAAACGAGAACGGAGAGAGAACGACCTTCCTTTCTTGGCGGTATGCGGACTATAAGTTTTGTAAGGATCACGCAGCAGAAATCGAGAAAGCATTGAACGCCTGCCCGGAAGTAGATACGGCGAAAATCGACGGGGATAATGTCGAAATAACCGTCAAGGAAGCGTATCGCAGGTATTCGGAGCAACCGTCTGAAAAACCTATCAGAGATTTGGACGCGGAAGAAGATGAAGAGTGGGAGAACCGTATCGCAAGAGGCGAGATAACGCCGATAGAACCCGTAGGCGAATCCACAAAAGAAAGCAATACAGACCTTACGAAAATCGGGTTTGAGCAAAGCGAACTCGGCGGTGCAAAACAGCGTTTCAAAAACAACATTGAAGCCATAAAGTTAGTCAATAAGTTGATTAACTCGAAAAAAGAAGCAACCGCTGACGAGAAGAAAGTGCTTGCAAAATACGTCGGTTGGGGCGGTTTGGCGCAAGCGTTCGACGAACATAATGTCGCTTGGCAAAACGAATATAAGGAACTGAAAGACGTTCTGAGTGTAGAAGAATACGCGGCGGCAAAAGGTAGCGTTCTGAACGCTCACTACACAAGCAAAACCGTAATCGACGGTATTTATAAAGCGCTCACTCGTTTCGGCGTAAAAGGCAATAACCACATTTTAGAGCCGGCAATGGGAACGGGTAATTTTTTCGGATTTATGCCGAAGGAAATCTCGGACGGCGCGCATTTGTACGGTGTGGAACTTGACCGCATAACGGGCAGAATCGCTACCAAACTGTATCCGCAGGCAAGAATACAAATCAAGGGGTTTGAAGAAACCTGTTTTCAGGACAATTCCTTTGACCTTATGGTAACGAACGTGCCGTTCGGCGGTTACGGCGTATTCGATCCGGATTACAACAAACACCATTTCCTGATTCACGACTATTTCATCGCCAAAGGCATCGACAAGATAAAGCCGAACGGACTTATGGCGGTCATCGCGAGCAAAGGGACTTTGGATAAACTCAATCCGTCCGTCAGAAAGTACATCGCGGACAGAGCGGAGCTTATCGGCGCAGTAAGACTTCCGAATACGGCGTTCAAGAAAACGGCAAATACCGAAGTCGTAACGGATATTCTGTTTTTTCGGAAACGTGAAGAAGCAATCAATGCAAACGTGGAAAACACGGAATGGCTTTCCACGGGCAAGACCGAAGAGGGGTTTGAAGTAAACAAATACTATCTTAAACACCCCGAAATGGTACTCGGCACGTTTGCCAAAGAAACGGGACTTTACGGCGCGGAGGACGTTACGGTAAAGCCTGACGGCAGAGAGTTATCGGAAGCAATAAGCGAAGCGATAAGCCGATTGCCGAAAGATTTTTATATCAATCCCGAATATACGGAAGAAGCGGACGCAAAAGAAGAAGTCGAGGTAGATTACGACGTCAAGCCGATGAACCTGAAAGCGGTGAACGGCAAGGTGTATATGCGCGTCGGGGACAGAATGGTGGAGCAACCTCTGCCGCCTTTCCCGAAAGACGCATATCAGCGTATCGCCGATATGATAGACCTGCGCAAACAACTGCGCTACGTTTTGGATATTCAGGTGGAGGGCTGTTCCGATGAAATCTTGGAGCGCGAACAGCGGAAACTGAACGCACAGTACGACAGATTCGTAAAGCGTTTCGGCAATGTAAACGGCAAGACAAACACGAGACTTTTCAAATCCGACGGCGACAGCGCATTGCTGTTTGCCTGCGAGAACGTATCCGAAGATGAAGAAACGGTCACGAAAGCGGATATATTTTTCAAGCGCACGATCCGCCCGTACACGGCGGTAACAAGCACGGACGACTGCTTTGAAGCATTGCAGATCAGTAAGAACGAGCGCGGCGCGGTAGATATTTCGTATATCGAAGAACTCACGAAAAAGGATTACGATACCGTGCTTTCCGAACTCGGAAACGCCGTGTTCCGAAACCCCGTTGCGGTCAATCCCGAAGATAAATATTCGGGCTTTGAAACGGCGGAAGAATACCTTTCGGGCAGAGTGGCGGATAAGTTGCAGACGGCGGAGCGTTACAAACAGGACTTCCCCGACCTTATCGACTACGACAAGAACGTTGCCGCGTTGAAAGAAGTACAACCCGCGCCTATCAAGGCGTCGGACATAGCGGTGAGAATCGGCACGAGCTGGATAGATAAGGAGATATACAAAGAATTTTTCTGTCAGCTCATCGATATGCCGTACTATATGCGGGACGGAATCGAACTTTATTACAACAAACACGATTCGAGTTGGCGCGTGGACCGCACAACGAGTTATGCGAGAAATTACCGCTCGATGAAAATAACGAACGTTTACGGCACTTCCCGCGCAAATGCTTACAGGCTATTCGAGGACTGTCTGAATCAGAGGTTTACGCAGATTTTCGATACGGTTTTAGACGAGGACGGCAGAGAAAAGCGCGTACTCAATCAGTCGGAAACGGTAGCGGCGAGAGAGAAACAGAACAAAATCAAGGAAGCGTTCAAGGATTGGATATTCGCAAGTCCCGGTCGGCGCGATGAGTTGGAAGAGATCTACAACAGACTGTTCAACCAAATCAGACTGCCGAAATACGACGGAGGCTATCTGAAATTCCCCGAAATGAACCCGGCTATCGAACTGCGCCCGCACCAAAAAGACGCGGTACACCGCATTATCACGAGCGGGAATACGCTTTTGCACCATATCGTGGGTAGCGGAAAAACGTTTACGATCTGCGCGGCTTGTATGAAGTTAAGACAATACGGGCTTGCGAAAAAGCCGATGATTGCCGTACCGAACCACTTGGTACAGCAATGGGCAAATCAATTCAGACTTCTGTATCCGACGGCGAAACTCCTGATTGCAACCAAAGACGACTTGGATAAAGACCACAGAGAGCAATTCGTTTCCAAAGTGGCGATGGGCGATTGGGACGCAGTCATCATTGCGCAGAGCAGTTTTGCGAAAATCAACGTTTCTTCCGAGCGGCAGATACGAAAGATTCAGGAAGAAATCGAATCGATCGAACGCAGTATCGAAATGCAGTGGGAGAACAGCAATTCTCCGTCAGGCTCGGTCAAGAACTTGGAGCGTATCAAGAAAAACCGTGAAGCGCAACTCAAAAAGCTACTCGACGAATCGAAGAAAGACAACGTGCTGATCTTTGAGAAACTCGGCGTTGATTATCTCTTTGTGGACGAAGCGGACGCGTATAAAAACCTGTTCCTGTTTACGAAGATGAACAACGTAGCGGGTATTTCCAACGCCGCCAGCGCGAGAGCGAGCGATCTGCAACTCAAAATCGAATACGTCAACGAATTGCACGGCGGAGACAAAGGCGTAGTGTTTGCGACGGGAACGCCCATATCGAACAGTATGACGGAAATGTTCACGATGCAGACGTATCTGCAAAAGCAAACGCTTGAACGGCTGGGTATCAACTACTTCGACGCGTGGGCGGCTGACTTCGGCGAAACGGTAACGGCGCTTGAACTTGCGCCGTCGGGCAAAGGGTACAGGGCAAGAACGAGATTTGCAAAATTCACGAACCTGCCCGAACTTTTAACTCTGTACCACTCGTTTGCGGACGTGAAAACGGACGTAAAACTCGAAGTGCCGGAAGCAGAGCGGAAAGTCGTAACGATTAAGCCGACGGATACGGTTATCGAACTGACGGAACAGATTGCCGAGCGCGCCGACAGGATATACGGCGGCGGTGTCGATCCGCATATCGACAATATGCTCAAAGTCACGGGCGACGGCAAGAAACTCGCGCTCGATCCGAGATGTATCGATCCGATGATGGCGGACGAGAACGACAGCAAACTCAACTATTGCGCGGAGAACGTATTTGAGGAATGGCAAAGCTCTGCGGAAATCAAAGGCACGCAGCTTGTATTCTGCGATTTGTCCACGCCGAAGAAAGCATATTCCGATTACGAATACGGCAAGGACTTCGACGCCTATAACGACTTAAAGCACAAGCTCGTAGAGCGCGGAATTCCCGAAGAACAGATTGCCTTTATCCACGACGCGAACACGGACAAGCAAAAGCAGGATCTTTTCGATAAGGTAAACGCAGGAACAATCCGCGTTCTTATCGGCAGCACCGAGAAGTGCGGCGCGGGAACGAACGTACAAAAGCGGCTCGTGGCTCTGCATCATCTGGACGCGCCTTACCGTCCGCGCGACTTTACGCAACGCGACGGGCGCGGGATCAGGCAAGGCAATATGAATAAGAGCGTCCGCATTTACACCTACGCGACGGAGCGTACCTTCGATAGCTATTCCTATCAGATTCTCGAAAACAAACAGCGTTTCATTTCGCAGATCGAAAAGGGAGATATGACGGTGAGAGAAGCCGACGACATCGACGAAACAACTTTGTCGTATGCCGAAATCAAGGCAATCACTTCGGCAAACCCGAAGATTAAGCGAAAGATGGAACTCGATATGGAAATGGCAAGATTGCGCGATTTAGAGAGCCGATACAAAAAAGAGTTGTACGCTTTGCAGGACAAAATCCGCAAAGAGTTTCCCGAACAGATCCAAAGACAGGAACTGTATCTTGAAAGGGTACGTAAAGACATCGAACTGATCCGGGCGAACTACAAGCCCGATACGTTTGAGATAAACGTCGGCGGAACGGTGTATTCGGAAAGCGTGGAAAACGGAAAAAAGAACGGCGGACTTGCCCTTATGGACGCATTGTTCCATAACAAGACGGATACGGTCGTGGCGGAGTATTGCGGGTTCAAAATCAGTCTGAACCCGGTGGAACTTTTAACGAACGAGCGCAG
>ENA-USUJ01000863-USUJ01000863.1-human-gut-metagenome-genome-assembly--contig:-NODE-863-length-26992-cov-5.074457_pt1 | contig 26992 bp, 27 predicted proteins | sample MGYA00250061_ERZ773398 | MGnify/ENA primary metagenome ERZ773398 (study PRJEB29103, sample SAMN06111992) | human gut metagenome | biome: human gut; feature: ankylosing spondylitis patient; material... | reverse complement strand
GCGGCGCATTTTCAACCACGCTTAAGTTAGAGAATACTAACTAAATACATCAAAAAAGAGAGGCTGACCATTATGAGCAAAGTAGCAATCGTATTCTGGAGCGCGACCGGCAACACGGAGACCATGGCAAACTGCATCGCGGAGGGCGCAGGCGCCGCCGCCACCATCGTTCCCTGCGCGGACATGACCCCCGCAAAGCTGGGTGAGTTTGATGTGGTTGCCTTTGGCTGCCCCGCTATGGGTGCTGAGCAGCTGGAGGAGAGCGAGTTCGAGCCCATGTTCGCGGGGCTGGAGGGCTCTCTGAACGGCAAGAAAGTCGCTCTGTTCGGCTCTTACGGCTGGGGCGATGGCCAGTGGATGCGCGACTGGTGCGAGCGTGCGAAGGAGGATGGCGCTGTCCTGTTCAGCGAGGAGGGCCTCATCTGCAACGAGACTCCTGATGACGACGCACAGGCTGCCTGCCGCAAGCTGGGTGCAGATCTGGCTGCATGGTAAGCCGCTGCTCCTGAAACAGAAGCTTTTTACAGAGGGCTGGGAGAAACTCCCGGCCCTCTGTTTTTGCCGCGGGCAAAAATTGTGTATAATCTCTCCCAAAGCGGGGTATCCTAAGGGCACAAAGAGAGGTGATAACAATGGAAAACACAGGTGTTACCTGCGATGTCTGCGAGTGCCGCCACAATGTGGAAGCCTGCAAGTGTGACCTGCCGCAGATCAAGGTGACGGAACACTGCACCTGCTCCAGCCAGCAGGTGGATACCCCGCACTACTGCCAGAACTACGAGAAAAAGTAACTTCACCCGCACCAAAAATCCCCGCCGGGCCTTTCCCACAAAGGCCCGGCGGGGATTTTGCTGATACGAAGCGGTGAGAGGTTACCGCACCACGACGTTGCAGGTGGCCAGGCTGCGCACCAGCGTGCCGACACTGTCTTTCATCCGGATGCCGACAAAGCCGAGCTCAAAGGCGGCCTGCACGTTATCCTGGCGGTCGTCGATGAAAACACTCTCGCTGGCCTTGAGGCCGTATTTGTCCAGCAGTGCCTGATAAATGCGGGGGTCCGGCTTGTTGACATGGACTTCACAGGAGGCGACACCACCGTCAAACAAGCCCTGAAAATCCCGCTCCATCAGCAGGGCCAGGACATCCTCCGGGATGTTGCTCAGGTAGTAGACGCAGTAGCCGTGGGCTTTCAGCTTCTGCACCAGCTCCTGCATTTTGCGGCGGGGGCGCAGAATGTGCATCCAGTCGTCCAGCACGCCCTGCACCTCAAATACACAATCGTGCGCCTTGGCGCGGGTCAGCATCCGCTGGTTGGCCTCGTAACGGGAGAGCAGGCCGGCATCCAGCAGCTTCCACTCCTCGCTCTCAAAGGTCAGCTGACTGACCAGCTCTTCCGTCTCAGCGTTGCAAAAGCGGTCCACAAGGTATTCCTTGGGGTCAAAATCGACCATGACGCCGCCAAAATCAAAGATGATATTTTTATACATTCCGGTTTCCTCAAATCTTGTCTGCATTTTGGGTGTGATTCCGGGCCTAGTATAACACAACTGCCCCAGCTTTTTCCACTCTTTTTGCATGAACGCTGCTCCGGCGGCATAGGGTGGGAACAGGGAGGTGAGGGGATGACGTTCCGGGATCTGTGCACCAAGGAGATCGTCCAGCTGCAAAACGGTGTCTGTCTGGGCAAAGCCGATGATCTGGAATTTGACCCGCAGACGGCGGAGATCACCAGCCTGCAGCTGCTGGGACAGCCCCGGCTGTTCGGGCTTATGGGCCGGGAGGAAACGCTGACCATCCCGTGGCATGAGATCGAGCGGATCGGACTGGATGCCATTCTGGTGCGCACGGAGCTGCCGGTGCCCGAGGAAACAGCGGCAAAACCGGCGGGCTTTTTCGCAAAGCTGCGCCGCTGGCTGAACGGGTGAAAGATTTTCAGCTATCTTCCGGCCAATAGGGGCTGGATTTTGGCCAAAACCGCGCTATAATAAAAAACTGCGGGCATGGTTTGTCGCCATATCCCGCGGGAAAGAAACAGGGCGGAGGCCCTGGAAAATAGATGAATGAGAAGTGAAAGGGAACTTCTTTATGAACAAGCAATCAAACGATACGCGTACGCCGCTGCTGCTCCATGCGGCGCGGCTCGTGTTCCCGCCGCTGGCAGCGCTGGTGGTGCTGGTGCTGACGGAGTGGATCGCACGCGGCACGCTGGACGCGGATACCTTTGCACAGTACATCGAGCCCCACTGGGAAGCCTACGCCCTGGCCTGGGCGCTGCTGTTCCTGGTCTGGCTGACCGTGGACTGGCTGACCCGGTTTGCGCCGCTGGCCACGCTGGTCACAGCCATTCTGGGCTGCGTGCCCGCAGCGGTCGATTTTTACACCCTCCAGCTGCGGGGTGAGCCGTTCCTGCCGTGGGACCTGATGCAGGTCTCGGAGGCGGCGGGCGTGGCCTCGGCGGCCGGCATCCATATCCAGACCAGCATGATCGTTTCCATCGTGGTGGTGCTGGTGCTGACGGTGGGCTCGTTCTTCCTCTACCGGAAGCGGGCAAAGCTGGGCTGGCCTCAGCGGGTGGCAGGCTTTGCCGCCAGCGCGGCAGCCGGCTGCGCGCTGGTGTTCTGCGTCTTTTTGCAGTCCGCCGTGACGGAGAGCCTTGGCATCCTGCCGGACGCCTGGATGCAGGATCGTTATTACCGCTACTATGGCGTCATCACCAGCTTTCTGACCAACCTGACCAATCTGGAAATTGATAAACCCGAGGAATATTCGGAAGAGGCGGTCAACGAGATCCTGGATGACGTGGAGGCGGGGGAGAAGTACTCCACCAGCCCGCTCTACCCGGAGTCCTACGGGGCAACCACCCCGGCGGACGAGGCCGTGCAGAAGCCGACCATCCTCTATGTGATGGATGAGTCCTATTGGGATGTCTCGGAGCTGGAGCAGTACGGTTACCAGTTTGACACAGATGTTTCCGCCAACCTCCACAGGCTGCAGCAGACCAGTGCCTATGGCCGGGCCTACAGCCCCAGCTTTGGCGGCGGTACCTGCGATGTGGAGTTTGAGGCGCTGACGGGTTACTCCGTCTCGTTCCTGCCCAACGGCAGCAAGCCCTACCAGCAGCATGTGACCAAACCGATGTTCGCTCTGCCCAACTACCTCAAGACACAGGGCTACCAGACGGCGGCAGTGCACTGCTTCTGGGCAAAATACTGGAGCCGGGATACGGCTTACCCCAATCTGGGCCTGGATACGTTCCTCAGCCTGGAAAAAATGCACGGCGTCAACAAGGTGCGCAAGCACTACTGGACCAGCGGCCTAGTCACGGACGACTCCATGGCCGACCAGATCATTCAGCAGTATGAGAGCATGAAAGCAAGCTCGGACGCGCCGGTCTTCCTCCATGCCGTTACCATGCAGAACCATACCAATTATAATAAGGACAACTACCCCGACGACGAGCGGGTGAAAGTGCTGGAACACCCGGCGGGCCTCAAGGCCAGCACCGTGGGTGCGCTGGAGGACTTTGCAACGGGCATCCGGGATGCGGACGCCATGCTGGGCAAGCTGACGGAATACTTCTCTCAGGTGGACGAGCCGGTCATTCTGGTCTTCTGGGGCGACCACTACAACCCCATTGACTCCAACTACGATGTCTTTACCAGGAGCGGCTACGCTAGCGATTCCAGCGCGGACCCAAAGCTCCACCAGACCACCCTGCTGATGTGGTCGAACTACACGGACAAGCCGGTGGATCTGGGCACCATCGCCGCTTACGATATCTCCCCGGTGATGATGAACATTTACGGCCTGAAGCAGCCGCTCTATTTCCAGTATCTCAACCGGCAATTGCAAGTGGCCTGCCGCAGCAATACCCGCGGCACGATTCTGAACCGGGACGGCAGTACAACGAATACGATGACCGCCCTGCAGCAAAAATGGAATCAGAACCACTGGATGCTCCAGTATGACCTCATGTTTGGCAAAGGCTACGCGCTGGACCGGATGGATATGGCAGGGCTGGGGGAGAGCAGTACGGACAAATGAGAGAATTTTGACGCGTCTTTTTGTAAAAAAGAGCGAAAAGCACTTGAATCTTCTTCACTTTTGTGCTACTATTACTTAGCATTACACACGCATCACTATGCCCTTTTGTGCCCAATCGCGGGTGGAGGGCAGTCCGGCCCCGTCCGATGCGGCGGCAGGATCACGGTGTGCGGAGGCAAAACAAATTTTTGGAGGTAATTTTACTATGGCAGTCGTTTCTATGAAGCAGCTTCTCGAGGCAGGTGTGCACTTCGGTCACCAGACCCGTCGTTGGAACCCCAAGATGGCGAAGTATATCTTCACCGAGCGCAACGGCATCTATATCATCGACCTGCAGAAGACCGTTAAGAAGCTGGATGAGGCTTACAACTACGTGAAGGAAGTTGCAGCTGAGGGCGGCGACATCCTGTTCGTCGGCACCAAGAAGCAGGCTCAGGAGTCCATCCGTGACGAGGCTCTGCGCTGCGGCATGCACTATGTCAATGCTCGCTGGCTGGGTGGTATGCTGACCAACTTCCGCACCATCCGTAAGCGCATCGACCGTATGGATCAGCTGGCAAAAATGAAAGAGAATGGCACCTTTGAGCTGCTGCCCAAGAAAGAGGTTGCTAAGCTCGAGCTCGAGATGGAGAAGCTGGACAAGTACCTGGGCGGCGTCAAGAACATGAAGACCCTGCCGAAGGCAATGTTCATCGTTGACCCCCACAAGGAGCGCATTGCTGTTGCTGAGGCCCGCAAGCTGAACATCCCCATCGTGGCTATCGTTGATACCAACTGCAACCCCGATGAGATCGACTACGTCATCCCCGGCAACGACGACGCAATCCGCGCTGTCAAGCTGATCGCTGGCGCTATGGCTGACGCTGCGCTGGAAGGCAAGCAGGGCAACCAGGAGGCCGCTCCCGCTGAGGACGCAGCAAACGCCTGATTTCCCAAAGATCCCGCAAACAACCTGTGAATAACGTGTAAGGGAGAATACTAAAATGGCTATTTCTGCAAAGGACGTTATGGAGCTGCGCAAGCAGACTGACTGCGGCATGATGGAGTGCAAGAAGGCTCTGACTGAGGCTGACGGCAACTTCGAGAAGGCTATTGAGATCCTGCGTGAGCGTGGTCTGGCTACCGCCGCTAAGAAGGCTGGCCGCATTGCTGCTGAGGGTATGGTCTACGCTGATTACTGCCCCGAGTGCAAGGTCGGTGTTGTCATCGAGGTCAACGCTGAGACCGACTTCGTCGCCAAGAACGACAAGTTCGTCGATTTCGTCAAGAAGGCTACCAAGGTCATCATGGAGCAGAACCCTGCTGACGTTGAGACCCTGATGAACTGCAAGATGGGCGATGAGACCGTCGATCAGGCTCTGAAAGAGCTGATCCTGGTCATCAAGGAGAACATCAAGGTTCGCCGCTTCACCCGTTACGAGGGCGTCTGCTCTGCATACGTCCACGGCGGCGGCACCCACGGCATCCTGGTCAACTTCGAGACCACCAATGGCATCGAGGCAAAGGACGAGTTCGTCGCTTACGGCAAGGACATTGCCATGCAGGTCGCAGCTGCCAACCCCAGCTACGTCGATGAGGCTTCTGTCCCCGCTGAGGTCGTTGCCAAGGAGAAAGAGATCATGCTGGTTCAGATGTCTCAGGATCCGAAGAACGCCAACAAGCCCGAGGCTGTGAAGCAGAAGATGATCGAGGGCAAGATCAAGAAGTTCTTCAAGGAGAACTGCCTGGTCGATCAGGAGTTCGTCAAGGACGGCGACCTGTCTGTTGCTCAGTACACCGCTAAGGTCGCTAAGGACCTGGGCGGCGACATCAAGATCGTCAAGTTTGCTCGTTTCCAGAAGGGCGAGGGCCTGGAGAAGCGCGCTGACGACTTCGCTGCTGAAGTTGCAAGCATGGTGAAGTAATCAACTTCTCATAAAGCAAGTAAAAAGAGAGCCGCAGAGCCTGTCACAGGGCCCTGCGGCTCTTTTTGGTTCTTGAACCAACGGGAGATTGATGATATGATAACAGTATCATGAGGGGGGAAAACAGCCATGCAAACAAAACACCTTACATTAAAGAATATTCCGCTCCTTTTGCTGGGAAAACCTGCTCGGAATGTCTATCTCTACGTCCACGGTAAGATGGGCAGCAAGGAAGAGGCTCTTGCTTTTGCGGAGCTTGCCTGCCCGATGGGGTATCAGGTGTTGGCAATTGACCTGCCAGAGCATGGGGAGCGGAAAGGCCGCCCGGAAAAGCTTCTGCCGTGGGTGGTCCTCCCGGAATTGCAGCTGGTGTACCAGTATGCAAAATTCCATTGGCGTACCGTCGCCCTGGGGGCCAAAAGCATCGGAGCCTGTCTGTCCATGCTGGCACTTTCAGAAAAAGAGCTGAAACAGGCGCTCTTTGTCTCTCCGGTGGTGGATATGGAAAATCTCATCGGGAAGATGATGCAATGGGCTAACGTGACGGAAGCGCAATTGGAGCAGGCAGGGGAGATCCCAACGAACTTTGGAGAGACCCTTTCCTGGCGCTATCTCTGCTGGGTGCGGGAGCACCCGGTCCATTGGCATACGCCCACACAGGTTCTTTACGGAGATGCAGATAACATGACTTCTTATGATGTCATCGAGGCATTCCGTCAGGAAAGCGGGGCGCATCTGACGATCATGGAGGGCGGGGAACACTGGTTCCACACCCCAGTGCAGATGGCTGCTGTGCAAATGTGGGAAGAAGCAAACCTCTGATTTTTAAAACGATCGCAAACAAAAATGCCGCCGACGGCTTTTCTTCCGTCAGCGGCATTTTGCCTATTCTGTTAAGGGATGCTCCGATTTGAGAGATCAGACCTTTGCTTCGCTGTTCTTCTCCGCTTTCTTGTAAGCGTTCAGGGAGTGGAACACGATGTTCAGGCCCAGAACGATCAGCAGGATGGCCAGGATCAGCTGCAGGCCGTTTGCGATAAACACAGCACCCCAAGTGGTCTCACCAGCGGGGATGGAGACAGAAGCGGCTGCGCTGATGGCCTTGACCATTGCAATCAGACGCTGCACCAGAGCGGTAAAGGTGACGCAGAGCATGATGATCAGCGGGGGGAACAGCATCTTGTTGTTACGGCCGGTGACCTTCAGGAACACGCACAGGGTGGCCAGAACCAGAGCGCTCAGCAGCTGGTTGGCGGAACCGAACAGGGGCCAGATGTTGGCGTAGCCGATCTTGGTCAGGATGAAGCCGAACACCAGGGTGATAAAGGTGGAGAAGTAGACGTTGCAGAACAGCTTGCGCCAGCCCTCAGCATGCTCCATGTCGTCCACACTGAACAGTTCCTGGAAGCTCATGCGGCCGATACGGGCCACAGCATCCAAGCTGGTCAGTGCCAGAGCGGAAACGCACATGGTCATAAAGACAGTAGCGGCATACACGGGAACGCCAAACATCTCAAAGAAACCGGCAACACCAGTAGAGAAGATCTGGAACGGGGTACCGGCAGCAGGGGTGCCATCGGCAGCAGCGGCGGCACCGGCAACGCACAGGGCCAGAACAGCCAGCAGGCTCTCCAGGATCATGGCACCGTAACCAACCTTGAGCATGTCTTTCTCGTTCTCAACGGTCTTGGAAGAAGTACCGGAAGAAACCAGGCTGTGGAAGCCGGAGACAGCGCCGCAGGCAACCGTGACGAACAGGATGGGGAACATGGTGCCCAGCTTCTCGTTGGTGAAACCAGTGAAGACAGGCAGGTTCATGGTGGGGTGAGCGACCAGCAGGCCGACCACGGCACCGGCGATCATGGCCACGAACATAAAGGTAGTCATGTGATCACGGGGCTGCTTGAGCAGCCACATGGGCAGGACAGCTGCAAAGAAGATGTAAACAAAGGTGATATAGCTCCAGGCTGCCTTGCCGAAGACCAGGGGAACATTTGCGCCGATGACGAAAGACAGCACGATGAAGACGATGCTGATAACGCTTTCTTTCCAGCCGGAGAAGTTGAACTTCTTCTGGATCAGGCCAAAGATCACGGCGAAGACCATGAACATGATGGAAACCATGCCGGCAGCGCCGTTGGTCTGAGCAGCAGCGGACAGAGCGCCATCGGTACCATAAGCATTAAAGGTACCGGCAACCATGTCTGCGAAAGCGGCAATAACGATGCCGCAGAACAGCCAGCAGAACAGCAGGAACAGCTTGCGGCCGGTCTTGCCGATGTACTTCTCGATCAGCATGCCCATGGACTTGCCATCATTCTTGACGGAAGCGTACAGAGCGCCGAAGTCGGTGACAGCACCAAAGAAGATGCCGCCGATCAAGACCCACAGCAGGACGGGCAGCCAGCCGAAAGCGGCAGCCTGGATGGCACCGGTGACAGGGCCTGCACCTGCAATGGAGCTGAACTGGTGTGCAAACACGGTCCAGCCATTGGTGGGAACATAGTCACGGCCGTCCTCATGGACGACAGCAGGGGTCTTTGCTTTGGGGTCGATGCCCCATTTGTTTGCCAGCCAGCGGCCGTAGAACGTGTAAGCGCCCAACAGACACACCGCTGCAATCAAAACGATGACCAGCGTATTCATTTCTTTTGAACCTCTTTCCTTTCTTTCAAACGGCAACGCGTCCGTGACACGGCAGCTGCCTTGCAAAACCACAGACGGAACGGCGGCGCGGGGGTCGAAAAAAGCCTCCCTCTCCAAAAGATGGAATGCAGGAAACATCCATCCATCGAAGACGAAGGCTTGCTACAGTGCATCTGCACTGAGATCTCCGCGGTACCACTTCGTTTGCTGTTTTGCAAAACAGCCGCTTGTGAACGTACAGCTCCCCACACAACAACGGGAACGATACGCCGCCCTGTAACGTAGGCTGCACGGCCATGTACTACTGGAAACGGCGTTGTACCGTTCTGTTCGCGCAGGCTGCTCGCAGGTGAGGGCCCTTTGTGCCTCGCTGTCGCTTCGCATCAAACCAGCGACTCTCTCAAAGTGGGTGTGCAAAGGGTCATGTCCTGTTCATTGCATTTGCCGAATGATTGTGTATACTTTAGCCCCGTTTTCATAAATTGTCAATATATTTTGAGCAAGTTAGGAGACTCTGCCATTTTTGAAAAGTTTCAATTAAGAATTTTTAGGCGATTTTCTTTCAGATGTGAGGTGAATAAAACTTGGCCCTTTGTAAGGTGAAAAAAGCTGAATAGGGGGAATCTCGCGTGGAATACTTGACTTTTACACTTTCAAGTGCTAAAGTGATAATGCAACGAAAAAAGAACATCAGCAGTGCCGCAAAGGAGACCCACTATGGCTGAAAAAAATAACCGCAGAAACAAAACCACCGACGCGCTCTTTGATGCCATCCTCAGCCTGGAGACGCGGGAAGAGTGCTATAACTTTTTTGAAGACCTCTGTACGGTCAAAGAAATCTCAGATATGGCCCAGCGGCTGGAAGCTGCAAAGCTCCTGCTGGGCGGCAGCACCTATGACCAGATCGTCAAAGCCGTGGAGATCAGCACCGCCACCATCAGCCGGATCAACCGCTGCATCCAGTATGGCTCCGGCGGCTATCGGGATACCATTGAAAAGGTAGAGGCCAGGGCCGCAGGGGAGAACCCGCAGTAAAATGGCGCCGCGGGTGGCACCGGGAGCGGCAGGCACATAGAATGGGGTGCGCACAGGTGCGCAATTTCAGACCGGAAAGGATGACCCCTCTATGGCAAATACCACGGATTGCCCCGGCACCCTCAATTGTCCCGCGCTGCCTCGCGTCTCGCTGGATCAGGCGGTGATCGACCTGCTGGAGAGCATCGCCCTGCAGGAATCCGCCCTCAGCCACATCCTCTGCGCCGAGAGCCAGAAGATGAAGACCGCCATGGGCATGGAAGAGCTGGACCTCTGCAAACTGCTGGAAGTCAACGATTCGGCCACCAATATGGTGCACGCCGTGGCCAACTTGGAAATGATGCTCAAGGATAAGCTGGAATTCATCTCCAACAACCTCTATTATCCCTCTACCGGGGAGAGCGGTTCCGCCACAAGCGCTCAGGAATAAAAGAATGGAAAATGCCTGTCCGTGCCCTGCTGGCCCGGGCGGGCATTTTTGCGCTCCGGCAGGCCGCGCCGGGCAGAGATGCATAGAATAATGTATAAAATTCAGAAAAACGATTTGTTGGAATTGCTGAGGAGCGAAATCTGTGTTATACTATATAGCGTGTATATCAAATGAAAGGGGAATAAACCTTGCTGAAATACAATGCCATCCTGTTTGACGTGGACGGAACGCTCATTGATTCCGCTCCTGGCATTCTCCATACATTAGAAGAAGTCTTCCACACCATGGGCGTGGATACCACGAATGTCAACCTCCGCCGTTACCTGGGCCCGCCGCTTCGCAAGAGCTTCGGGGAGCATTTTACCGACCCGGCGCAGATCGAAGAGGCTACGGAGCGGTACCGGACAAGCTACCACAACAAAGGCAGCCATGAGTGTGCTGTTTTCCCCGGTGTGCCGGAGATGCTGCGCCGCCTGAAAGAGGCCGGGCTCGTCCTCTGCACGGCTACGTCCAAGCCGACGCGGGTCGTGACCCCCATTCTGGAAGAGCAGGGCCTGGCAGAGTATTTTGATTTTATCGGCGGTGCTTCCATGGACGAGAGCCGGGACACCAAGACTGCCGTTGTCCGTTATGTGCTCACCCAGCCCATGATGCAGGGCAAGCGGGTGCTGATGGTCGGTGACCGCAACGATGACATGCGCGGTGCAGCGGACTGCGGGCTGGATGCGGCAGGTGCTCTGTACGGCTATGGCAGCCGGGAAGAGCTGGAGCCGTTCCACCCGGTCATTCTGGCCAGGGACTGCGCGGATCTGGCAGACCAGATCCTGCACATGGCCGAGTAAGTTTGAAAGCGAAATGGTGAAAGAACATGAGTCGAAATACACAACCGGAAAAACGCTCCATGACCCCGATGCAGAAGCAGGCGGTTCTGGTCTGCGTGATCTGTGTGCTGGCGGCCTTGCTGACAGCAGGAATTACCACGGCGCTCCTCAAGCGGGGAAAAACGCCCGCGGCCAATGAGCCTGCGGCCTCGGAGCCGCAGTCTGTAGACCCGACCAAGACGGACGGGGATCTGGCAGGCCATTATCAGATCAACAACGCGTCCAGCGCCCTGCTGACCGAAACGGCTGATGCAGGCAGCGAGTATCAGGACAGCACCCTCTTCCTGGGCGATTCCAATACGGTCCGCCTCTACAACAACGGCCTCATCTCCCTGCAGCAGTTCTGCGCCCGGGAGGGCATCGGCACGCAGGTGGCCCTGAACGAGGGCATCGTGACCTTTAAGGGCGATAACAACCACTATACCATTGCACAGGCCGTGGCTAAGATGAAGCCCCGCCGCGTGGTGATGACCTTTGGTACCAACGATACCGGCATGGAGGTGCAGGATTTCATCAGCAACTACACCGCGCTGGTGCAGGCCGTTCAGGCGGCTTATCCTTATACGGACATCATTGTCAACACCGTGCCGCCTATCCCGGAGAATCATTCTTCCTACCCCCACATGGATCAGGCCAAGATCGACGACTTCAACATGGCACTGCTGAACATGTGCGAGCAGCTGGGCCTCAAGTTCCTCAACACGGCTGAGACACTCAAGGGCGAGAACGGCTATGGGAACCCGGATTACTACACCGACGGTGACATCCACCTCAAGAGTGCAGGCCTGAAAGCGGCGCTGACCTACCTGCGCACCCATGCTTATCAGACCGAGGACCGCCGTCCGGATACCAATAACATCCCCACCCGCACGCTGGAGTATGTCTCCAACCCCAGCTCCGCGGTGGCGGCTCCCAGCTCGGAGGCAGTCAGCGAGAGCGAGTCCGTCAGTGAATCCACCAGTGAGTCCGCAAGCTCCTCCAGCAGCGAGAGCACTTCCACCGAGGCGAAGTTTGAAGCCCGCTACCAGGTGGAAAAGAGCGGCGGCGGCACCCTGACCACCGGGGACAGCACCGGCAACAACTCGGTGAGCTATAAGGTGAATGACCCCGGCAAGTCCATTACCGTGACGGCTGTCCCTGCTGAGGGCCATGTCTTTGTCAAGTGGAGCGATGGTGTCACCAGCAAGACCCGCACGGATACCAACTTCAAGCAGAACCTGGATGTCACTGCCATCTTTGGCGCGGCGTCTGTCCGCATCACCAGCGAGGGACACGCCACGCTGGGCAGCGCCTATACCTTTAAAGCAAGCCTGAACGGCAAGTACGCCAGCGCGGAGAACCTGCACTGGTACGCCAACGGCGCGGAGATCAAGGCGGCTGCCGGTATGACCAGTATCACCGTCAAGGTCGATGCCTCTATGTTGAACACATCTTATAAGATCCACGCCGCCATCGTCTACAATGGCTCCACCGTCAACAGCAACAGCCTGGCGGTCTCCATTGGCAGCGGCGTCACCTCGGAGTCCGGTTCCCAGTCCGGGAGCTCCTCCGGGAGTACATCCAGCAGTTCGAGCTCCAGTGCTTCGTCTGGCAGCTCGTCTTCCAGCGCCTCCAGCACCAGCGAGGCAGCCAGCTCGTCCCACGCGGAGAGCTCCAGTGCTTCCACCAACGAGAGCCACAGCACTTCGGCCAGCGAATCGAAGGCAGAGTCCAAATCGGAAACCGCTTCCAGCTCTGAGGCGAAGAGCGAAACTTCCAGCTCTTCCAAAAGTGAGAGTGCTTCTTCTTCCGAAAATGATGTGGCGCCCAGCGCTTCTTCCAACACAGAGGCTTCTGCCAGCAAAGAAGCACAGAGCACCGCTGAATAACGGCGTGGAAACCTTTTCGCCCCGGGCTGCATAGGCTGGGTGGAGAGGAGGAATGCACCATGGCAGTGCCCGCAGCCGAAACTATGCTGGCGCGTGGTGTCCCGGGGGCCGAAGATGTCACCGATGGTGATGTGGATTACTACGGGACCGACTGGATCAATGTGGAAAACGCTGCCACCGAAGAGCAGATGCAGAAATGCTTCTCAGAGCCCTGCGGCGGCACAGCCCGCTGCACCGGAAACACACCGGAGCAGACCGACGGGCAGGACTACGAAATGATTCAGGAATAAAAACAAAATAGCGGGAAGCCAGCTCTGTTTGGCGGGGCTGGCTTCTCGCTGTTATCCAATGAGAGAGGGGAACACAATGGCAAAATATTATTGCGTCCTGTTTGACGCGGACAATACACTTTTGAACTTTGACGCCGCCGAGAGCAAGGCTCTGGCGGAAACGCTGGTCAATTACGGCATTGAGCCGGATGCTGAGACGGTGCAGACCTACCGCACCATCAACGAAGAGCTCTGGAAACAGCTGGAAAAGGGCCAGATCCGCCGCGAAAAGCTGATGAGTGAGCGCTTTACCCGCTTTCTGAAAGCGGTCAACGCTGCCGGCAACGGCGTGGAGATGAACCGCTATTATCTGGAGCGCCTTTCCACCCATCCGGACCTGATGAGCCCCAATGTGCTGGAAGTGCTGAGCGAGCTTTCCGAGGTGGCCACGCTGGCCATTGTGACCAACGGCTTTGACAAGGTGCAGAGCCGCCGTGTGGCGGAGTCGGGCATTGCACCGCTTCTGGAGGACGTTTTCGTCTCCGAGAAGCTGGACAGCGAGAAGCCCAACCGCAAGATCTTTGACGCGGCCCTCCGCTCTTTGGGCGTGGAGAACCGCGAACATGTGCTGATGGTGGGCGACAGCCTCTCCAGCGATATCCAGGGCGGCATCAACGCCGGGCTGGATACCTGCTGGTTCAACCCCAGCCACAACGAGAACCCGGGCAAAGTCTGCCCCACCTATGAGATCGAAACGTTGGAAGAGCTGTACCCGCTGGTGATGGAGCCGGAAGAGCTGGCCAATCTGGGCCAGAAGCACCGCCGCCACCAGCCGTAAGAGAATGGAATTGAGAAAACTATGCTGATTCATCTGGAAAAACTGGGCAAGAGCTTTGGCGAGAAGATCGTCCTGCACGATGTGACGGCCAGTGTCGAGCGGGAAGACCGCATTGGCATTGTGGGCCAGAACGGCGCGGGCAAGACCACTCTGCTCAAGATCCTGACCGGGGAATATACGGATTATGAGGGCGAGTTCAGCGTGACCCACGGTGTGACGCTTGGCTACCTGGAGCAGAATGCAAAGCTCGATGTCACGCTGGATATCTACGGCGAGATGCGTTCTTCGTTCGCCCATGTGCTGGACGCCATGGCAAAAATGCAGATCCTGGAGCGCAAGATGGCCGCCAGCCCCGAGGATACCTCGCTGCTGGAGCAGCACGATGCGCTGCAGAACATCATTGACGCAGCCGATGGCTACAATATGGATGTCAACATCAAAAAGGTGCTGTCCGGCATGGGCTTTGCGCAGGACACCTGGGAAAAGAACGTCGGCGTCCTGTCGGGCGGCGAGCTGACCCGCCTGCGGCTGGCAAAACTGCTGCTGGAAAAGCCGGATGTCCTTATCCTGGACGAGCCCACCAACCACCTGGACTTTGCCACCATGGAATGGCTGGAAAACTACCTCAAGAGCTATTCCGGCGCGGTGCTGGTGGTCAGCCATGACCGCTATTTCCTGGACCACATCTGTACCAAGATCTGGGAAGTTTCGTTCCAGACCATGACGACCTATAAGGGGAACTTCTCGGCCTACCTGCCCCAGAAAGAAGCGGCGGATGCCCTGCGCCAGAAGCAGCACGATGCGGATGTGGCACTGGCTGAAAAGCTTCAGGATTATGTGGACCGCAACCTCGTCCGGGCTTCTACCACAAAAATGGCCCAGAGCCGCCGCAAACAGCTGGAAAAGCTGGAAATTACCGAGGCCCCCAAAGATGAGACCAACCAGCTCAAATTCCGCTTTGAATATGATGTGGAGCCCTGGAATGAGCTGGTGCTGATGAAAAACCTGACCATCCGGATCGGGGAGCGGACACTGCTGGAGCCGTTTACTTACACGGTCCACCGTGGAGAGCGGCTCATCATCGCGGGTCCCAATGGTGCGGGCAAATCCACCATGATGCAGGTGCTGGACGGCAAGCGCCGTCCCTCCGGCGGCATGGTGCGGCTGGGCACTGGTGCCCGGCCCAGCATTTTTGCCCAGCAGCAGAACCGCCTGGGCGCGGGCCGTGTCATTGACGTCATCTGGAACAAGTACCCCCGGATGACAGAGCTGGAAGTCCGCAGCCATCTGGCAAAGCTGGGCTTCCGGGGGGAGACGGTCTTTAAGCCCTGTGAGGCACTTTCCGGCGGCGAGCTTGCCCGCCTGCGCTTTGCGGAGATCGTGCTGGAGCGGCCGAACCTGCTGTTTCTGGACGAGCCCACCAACCATTTGGACATCTACACCCGTGAGAACCTGACCGAGGCCCTGATGGCCTACACCGGCACGTTGCTCATGGTCACGCATGACCGCCACCTGATGAACAGCCTGGCCTGCCCGATCCTGTATCTGGAAGATGGCAAGGCGACGCTCTACCCGAGTTATGATGCCCTGATGGGCCGCTCCAATCCCGCTCCGGTCGTGGAAAAATCCTCGGAGCCCGCAAAGCTGGGCTACGGCAAGGAGCAGCGCCGCCGCCGCGCCGAGCTGCGGGCCAAGATCAAGGCCTGCGAGGACGAGATGGAGGCCTGCGGTGCCCGGGAAGTGGAGCTGGACAACGAGATCAATTCCCCGGAGGTGTACAACGACCCGCAGCTGCTTCGGGAAAAGAGTGATGAGCTCTCGGATCTGCGGTTCCATCAGGAGGAGCTGTTTGCCGCCTGGGAAGCTGCCATGGAAGAGCAGGAACAGTGCGAGCAGGTGCAGGCAGGAGAGAACGAATGATGGACGGAGGAACGTGCCGATGAACCCGAAACGCGGCAGCAAAACGCAGGACATCGCCCTTTCCGGCCTGCTGTTTGCACTGGCCATGGCTCTCTCTTTTGTGGAGGGCACGCTGGTCATCCCCGGGCTGATGCCTGGCATGAAGCTGGGGCTGGCGAATATTGTGGTGATGTATGCGCTGTTTTTCATGGGAGGAAAGCAGGCACTGGTGCTGGACCTGCTCAAGGCGCTGTTCGTCTTTCTGGTCTCCGGGTGGACGGCGGGTTTCCTCTCCCTGTGCGGCGGGTTATTCTCGCTGCTGGTGATGTGGGTGCTGTACGATCATTTCCCGGTGCAGCCCACCTGGTTCATCCTCTCGGTCTGCGGTGCGCTGGCCCATAATGTCGGCCAGCTGCTGGGGGCCAGTGTCATCCTCTCCTCGGCCATGTCGCTCTATTACGCACCCGTCATGCTGGTATTCGGCCTCATCATGGGCTCGCTCACATCCATCACCCTGCGGGCCCTGCTGCCCGCCCTGGGCCGCCTGGGCTATAACACCCGCGAAAAGCGCGGTTGAGCGCGCCCCGGTTGCAAGCGGAGCCGCTTTCCGCTATAATACGATCTACAAGTGTTACCCAACAAGAAAACTGCCCTCACGATGACGCGCATCTGCCCGGGCAGTTGGGAGGTTTTGCAATATGTCTGAAAAAGTAACTGTCAAGGTGGAGCGCAATGTCCTCCATCTTCCGGCCATTGCCCTGCGGGGGCTTGTGGTCTTCCCCAACAACCTGCTTCACTTTGAGGTGGGCCGCGACAAGAGCATTGCGGCTGTGGAATGGGCCGTGAGCAATAACTCCGATGTCTTCCTCATCGCACAGAAAGAGATGAAAGTGGAAGACCCCAATGCCGCCGACCTGTGCACTTACGGCGTTGTAGCCGAGATCAAGCAGGTGATGCGGGTGTCGGACGACCTTGTCCGCATCCTGGTGGAGGGCAAATACCGCGCAAAGCTGACCCAGCTGGATACGGACGGCAGCTTCCTGCTGTCCACGGTCCGTTCCGCCCCGGTCAAGCAGGCAAAGCCGGAGGAACAGCCCGAAGTGGATGTGCTGGTCCGCAACGTCAAAAAGAGTTTTGACGAGCTGCTGGCCCTCAACCCGCACATCGGCAAGGACGTGGTGTTTACCATCACCACCAGCACGGACCCTGTCTTCCTGTCCGAGTACATCCCGGCCAACCTGTTGTTCCGTTTTGAGGACAAACAGGCCATTCTGGACGAGGGCACGCTGCTGGGCCGCCTGAAGTTGCTGATTGAAAAGATGCACCGGGAGCGCCGGATGCTGGAGATCGACAAAGAGATCGCCCAGAAAGTGGACGAAGCGATGGACAAAAACCAGCGCGACTACTACCTGCACGAGCAGCTGCACATGATCAGCGAGGAGCTGGGCGAGGACGACGACACCACCGCCGAGGCGGAGGAGTACCGCCGCAAGATCACGGCCCTGCACCTGGACGAGGAGCGGGAGAAGAAGCTCCTCAAAGAAGTGGACCGCCTGGCCAAGATGCAGAGCAGCAACCAGGAGGGTACGGTCATCCGTACCTATCTGGATACCTGCCTGGACCTGCCCTGGAATACGTTCACAGAGGATGACCTCGACATTGCCAAGGCACAGCGCATCCTGGACCGCGACCACTATGGCCTGAAAAAGGTCAAGGACCGCATTCTGGAAGTGCTGGCTGTCCGCAAGCTGGCCCCGGATGTCAAGGGCCAGATCATCTGCCTCGTCGGCCCTCCGGGTGTTGGCAAGACCAGCATTGCCCGCTCCATTGCCGAGAGCCTGAACCGCAAGTATGTCCGCCTGAGCCTGGGCGGTGTGCGGGATGAGGCGGAAATCCGCGGCCATCGGCGCACCTACATCGGCGCGATGCCGGGCAAGATCATCACGGCTATGATCACGGCCAAGAGCGCCAACCCGCTGATGCTGCTGGATGAGATCGACAAGCTGGCGGGCGATTTCCGGGGTGACCCGGCTGCCGCGCTGCTGGAGGCACTGGACCCGGAGCAGAACAGCACGTTCAACGATCATTTCATTGATATGCCGTTTGATCTGAGCCATGTGCTCTTCATCACCACGGCCAACGACCTGAGCGCCATCCCCGGCCCGCTGCGCGACCGTATGGACGTCATCGAGCTGCCCAGCTATACCCGGGTGGAAAAATACAACATTGCGAAAAAACATCTGGTGCCCAAGCAGCTGGAGGCCTGTGGCCTGAGCGGCAAAGTCACGTTCTCCCAGAGCGCCCTGTACGGCATCATCGATGGCTATACCCGGGAGGCGGGTGTCCGCAACCTGGAGCGCACCATCACCAGTGTCCTGCGCAAGTGTGCCCGCCAGATCGCTTCCGGCGAGGCGGAGACGGTCTCTGTGACCGGTACCACGCTGGAAAAGCTGCTGGGACCCCGTATTGTCAAGCCGGACTTCCTCAACCGCACCAATGCCATCGGCATTGCCAACGGCCTGGCCTGGACCAGCATCGGCGGCGAGACCCTGCCCATTGAGGTGCAGGTCATCGACAATGGTTCCGGCAAGATCACCGTGACGGGCTCTCTGGGCGACGTGATGAAAGAGAGTGCCCAGCTGGCCATTACCTATGCCCGTGTCCATGCGGCAGAGTATGGGATTGACCCGGAACGGCTCAAGAAGTGCGACCTGCACATCCACGCCCCGGAGGGCGCTGTGCCCAAGGATGGCCCCTCGGCGGGTGTCACCCTGACCACGGCCCTCATCTCCTGCCTGTCTGGCATCCCGGTGCGGGGCGATGTGGCCATGACGGGCGAAATCACCCTCCACGGCAATGTACTGCCCATCGGCGGCCTGCGGGAAAAGAGCATGGCCGCTTACCGCGAGGGGATGAAGACGGTCCTCATCCCCAAGGACAACGTCTCCGACCTGTATGAGGTGGACGATGAGGTCAAGAAGAACCTCGAGTTCCTGCCCATGTCCAACCTTTCTCAGGTGCTGAACGCAGCGCTGCTCAAGCCGAAAGCGGCGGCCACCCACCCCCGTACCAAGAAGAGCACGAAGGCTGCCGATGCCGCCGCCATGTCCCAGACTGCAGAAAAGCCCAAGACCGGTGCCGTCTGCTGAGAGGAAAGGGAAGCTTTTATGAATTACAACAAAGCGGATTTTATGGCCAGCTATGGTATTTCCAGCCAGCTGCCCGACAGTGACCGCCCGGAGATCAGTTTCTCCGGCCGCTCCAACGTGGGCAAATCCAGCCTCATCAACAAGCTGTGCAGCCGCAAAAACCTGGCCCGCGTTTCGGCCACGCCGGGCAAAACGGCTACCATCAACTTTTATGAGGTGGACAGCTGTTATTTTGTGGACTTGCCCGGCTACGGCTACGCCAAAGTAAGCAATGCGGACCGTGAGCGCTGGGATGACCTCATCAACAGCTACTTTGAGGCCCAGCGCCACCACACCCTGCTGGTGCAGCTGCTGGATTGCCGCCATGCCCCCAGCGCCGATGATTTCCAGATGCTCAAGTACCTGCACTACCATCAGATCCCCTATGTGGTGGCGCTGACCAAGGCGGATAAACTCAAAAAGAGCCAGCTGACCAAGACGCTGGAGGAGTTTGAAAACACCTGCCGCCCCTATGGCTGCCAGAAAGTGGTACTGACCAGCGGCGAAAACGGCTACGGCATCCCGGAGTTGCAGGCCATTCTCAACAAAGCCATAGAGGCAGAGTTTGCGGACGAGGACGCCGAATAAGATGGCATACAACGAATTTGCATACTTTTACGATGAATTTAACGGGGCAGCGGACTACGACGCCCTGTATGAGCACATCCAGAACGAGCTGAACGCCCACGGCATCCGGGACGGCATTCTGGCTGACCTTGGCTGCGGCACGGGGGAGCTGACCCTGATGCTGACCCAGGCCGGGTATGATATGATCGGCATTGACCAGTCCGAGGAGATGCTTTGCGTTGTCCGGGATAAGGCGGAACAGCTGGGTCTGTCCGGCAAGCTGCTGCTCCTGCGGCAGGACCTGCTCAAGCTGGACCTGTACGGCACCATCCGGGGAGCGGTCTCCACCTTTGATACGTTCAATCACATCCCGGACCTCGACACGGCCATTGCCAACGCGGGCTTCTTTATGGAGAAAGGCGGCGTCTTCCTCTTTGATATGAACACCCCCTACAAGCACAAAAACGTGCTGGGGGAGAACACGTTCACCTTTGAGGAGGAGGACGCCTGCTGTGTCTGGAAAAACCACTACAACGCGGCCGACCGCCGGGTGGAGATCAGCGTGGAGATCGACTACCGGGAGACGGGAGAACATTTCCATGAGGCGTTCAGTGAGTACACCTACGATCTGGACACCATCCGCACGGCACTGGAGAAGCACGGTTTTGTGCTGGAGAGCGTCTGCGACGGTGAAACGTTCGGCCCGCTGACCGAGAAGAGCGAGCGCTATTTCTTCTGCGCGGTCAAACAGCATACGCAATTGGAGGAAGACTAAAAAATGGGAAAACTGATCCGAGGCCTGTCGGAAAACGGCGGAATCGTTTTTTGCGGCGTAGATTCGACGGATATTGTCTGTAAAGCAGAACAACTTCACACCACGAGCGCCACCTGCAGTGCTGCCCTGGGTCGCCTGCTGACGGGTGCCAGCCTGATGGGCTCCATGCTCAAGGATGACCGGGACACCATCACCCTGCGCGTTTCTGGCAACGGCCCGGCAGGTGTCGTCATTGCTTGCACGGATGGCACCGGCAATGTCAAGGGCTGCATCGACCACCCGCTGGTGGAGCTGCCTGCCAAGGCCAATGGCCATCTGGATGTGGGCGGGGCTGTCGGCAAGGACGGTGTGCTCACCGTCATCCGGGACAACTGCCTGCAGAAAGAGCCCACCGTCGGCCAGGTTCCGCTGGTCTCGGGCGAGATCGCGGAGGATATCACCAGCTACTACGCCTACAGTGAGCAGGTGCCCACCGTCTGTGCACTGGGCGTGCTGGTAGATAAGGATCTGTCCATCTCCTGCGCGGGCGGCTATCTGCTGCAGCTGCTGCCGGGTGCCACCGATGCCGAGATCACCCAGCTGGAGCAGAACATTGCCGCCATGCCCTCCGTGACCGAGATGCTCCACGCGGGCAAGACCCCGGAGGACATGATGAACCTCGCCATGGCGGGTTTCAACCCCAGCGTGCTGGATGAGCGGGAAGTGCGGTACCAGTGCGATTGCAGCCGGGAGCGTACCGAGCAGATGCTGCTCAGCCTGGGCCGCAAGGAACTGGAAAAACTCCGGGATGAGGATCCCCACTGCGAGGTAGTCTGCCACTTCTGCCACACCAAGTATGAGTTTGACCTGAACAAGCTGGTCAAAAAGGCGGTGGAGAAAGCAGCGCCTGCATCTGAGAACGCAGGGAATTAAAACAACAATGATATCGATGAAAACGGCAGAGGAAGTTTCAATCCTCTGCCGTTTTCGCGTTTTCCTGGCAAATGTCGGCCGCTATGGTGTAGCAGACCCGGTAATGGAACTGGTTGCCCTCTGCGGAAAAATCTTCTTTCCGGGTGAGGAGAACCGCGTCCGGGTAGGCAGCGTATAGCACCTGACGGCTGTGCAGCCGGGCTAAGGCGAGCAGCTGGTCTCCCGTGTAGGAAAGTGTTTCGTTTTGGGTATGGTAGAATACCGTTTCCTCCACGGAGCAAGGGAGTGCCAGCCCCCAAAATGCCGGATGGAGATGCCGGGTGATGGCGCGGGCGTTTTCCTGGTGGGAGCTCCATGGGGGAAGAGCAAGCGACTTCCCGGCAAAGTGGAGCTGGTACTGGTACGATTTGCTCCCGGTGAGCTGGTCTGCGGCCACGGTAGCGGGGAGTGTCTCGGAAAATTCCCACTCAAACTGGGCCAGCACCCGACCGGCCGCAGGCTGAAAGATCAAAGTCCCATCCCGCTCCATGCGGGCCGTTCCAATAAGTCCCTGTCCGGCTTCCACGGCCTGCCCGGGAGTCACCAGCATGGTGCCGCTGGTGAGGTTGGTTTCCAGCACAGTACCCGCCACCCGGGCGGTAATGCCATGGAGCGTCCCGGATGCGATATCTGGCACGGGCTTAGCGGCAGCGGCCTCCACGATCAGCCGCCCTTTGGAAAAATTCAGGCTTGCCCACGAAAACTCGCCGCTCTGCAGCAGGGCATATTCACCTGCGGTCAGTTTTTCCTCGGAGACGAACTCCCCGGCGGAAAGAGCCTGTTGGCGCAGGATGACTTCTGCCCGGGCTCGCTGGCCGGGGGTCAGGGTGGTGAAGTCCGTGGCCCAGACCGCGCCTTGTAGCCAGAGCAACAGAGGGAGAAACAAAAACAGCCCGGCCCAGAGCCCCCGGCGGCGCAGCAGAGGCCGCAGCCGGAAAAACAGCCCGTCCCTTTTCTGAACGCGGAGCCGGACCCGGTACCTGCGGGCCAGCCGGGAAAGCTCTGGGTAACGCCATGCGGCGCACCGGGCACAAAACCCGCCGGGCTGGGCAGTAATTGCAGAGAGATGGAGCCCATTCTGTGCCGCGGCGGTCAGCAAACCACCGGTGTTACCGTTTTGGGCCGCGAAGCGAACACCGGCCCAGAGCTGCAAAGGGTCCATGGCCCGGCCTCCTATCCGTGGGTGTTATCGGGAAGTGGCATCCCGGGAAAATTCCGTGCGGAGAATTTCACCCCGCAGAGTGATGCGCTGGGTGGAAAGGGCTGTAATTTTGAGCTGACTGCCGTAAATGGTCAGCAGCCCTTTGCCAAGTTCCAGGCAGAGCTCTCCATCGTCGTAAGAACGGATGCGCCGGAAATGCTCAATTTCTAAGATGCTTCCGCTGAGGTAAACGGAGGTGCGGCCATAAAAATTGGCCGGTGGCTGGCGGAACAACCGCTGGAACCATCCGGCAGGGGAGATGTGCTGTCTGCGCTTCCTGGCCACATCCGCTCCCTCCCTGCCGCTGTGCAAAGCTGCACCCGGTGCTACATATATATGGAAGCGGAGGGTGTGCGTATGAATCAAACCAAGAACTTTTCCGGGCTGGTATCCCTGATGCTGGCTGTTCTGATCGGGGCACTCCCGTTTGCGGCACCTGAAGCCTGCGCGCAGGCATTGCGGGAGGGATTGACCCTCTGCAGCGGTCCGCTGCTGCTCTCGCTGTATCCGTTTCTTGTGGTGTCGGCACTGCTCATCCAGTGCCCTCTGGGGGATGTGCTGGCCCTGCCATTTCGGTCTGTGGCATGGCTGGTGGGAGTGTATGCTCCCTGCGCGGCCCGGGTGCTGCTGGTGGGATTCCTGGGCGGCTTTGCCCCTGCCGCTAACGCTTCTGCCGAGGCGGTGCGCTCCGGTCAGATGACACCGGAAGAAGCGGACCGGCTTCTCCCGGCCTGCGTCTGTTCCGGACCGTCCTTTGTCATCCTGACGGTGGGACAGACCCTGCTGGGCAGCACAGAGGTGGGCGTTTTGCTGTTTCTGGCACAGATCATGGCCAATTACCTCTGTGCGGCTCTGCTTTCCCGACTGAGCATGGCAAACCGAAACGAAAAAAGGCGATCGCCGCGCCCGAAACAGCAGGAAATGCCGCAGCTGCGCCTGGATGGCATTCTGGCGCAGTCCACGCTGACCTACCTGAAACTCTGCGGCTTTGTGCTCTTCTTCCGGATGCTGGCTGCCGGAGCGGGAGCGCTGCTTCCGCCTGCCGTGAGCACGGCCTGCGCGATGCTTCTGGAAGTCTGTTCCGGGTGCGATCTTGCTTCCCGCACGGGCTATTGGGCCAGCACCCTCTGCTGTGCGGCATTGAGTGTACAGGGGCTTTCTGTCCTGATGCAGGTGCGGACGATCTGCCCGCCCGAAATGACCCTCCGGCCGCTGTATACCGCCCGGGCGCTGCATCTGCCGCTGTCGCTGGCCATTTTCTACCTGCTTTTGCCGGAACAGGAGGCAGAAGTGTTCAGCACGCTGCCTGCCCGGGTCATCCTGATGCGGCGGCTTCCGCTGGATTGCGCCGTGCTGCTTCTTGTGGGGTGCAGCTTTGCAGTCTGCCAGCTGACCAATCTGCTTCTGCAGCGGGATTTTCAAGAAACTTCCCCCGGAAATCTTGACAGCTCCCGGCTTTTATGATAGAATACCACATGTTGCAGCACTTCAAGATGCTACTGTGGCTCAGCCGGTAGAGCAGCTCACTCGTAATGAGCAGGTCGTCCGTTCGAATCGGATCAGTAGCTCCAAAAAGAAATCCCTGAAAGTTGGTTTGTGAAGCCAGTTTTCGGGGATTTTTGTTTGTGTGTCTTTCTTTTCTTGCAATCCTTGGTCAAATAAGGTACAATACAACAATAGAAAATCATTCTGTCATGGAGGAAATGGATGTTTGACCCAAAACTGAAAGAAGCGCTGGGCCGGGTGCAGAAGCCGGGCCGTTACACCGGTGGCGAGCCGGGCAGCGTATATAAAGATAAAAACAACGTGGATGTGCGGTTTGCGTTCTGCTTCCCGGATACCTATGAAGTGGGCATGTCATTCCTGGGGGAGAAAATCCTGTATGAGCTGCTCAACTCCCACGAAAACTGGTGGTGCGAGCGTGCTTTCATGCCCTGGCTGGATATGAAAGCGGAAATGGAGCGGCTGCAGCTGCCCCTGTATACCATGGAGAGCAAGGATCCGCTCACGGATTTTGACGCGGTGGGCTTTACCCTCCAATACGAGCTTTCCTATACCAACATCCTGGCCATGCTGGACCTGGCGGGTATCCCGTTTTATTCCAAAGACCGTGATGGATCCTGGCCGCTGATCGTGGCGGGTGGCCCCTGTGCCTGCAATGCGGAGCCCATTGCGGATTTCTTTGACGTTATTCAGCTGGGCGAGGGTGAGAATCAGCTGCCCGGCATCTGCGCCGAAATTGAGAAAGCCAAAAAGGAGGGCGGCGTCTCCAAGAAAGAGCTGCTGCTCCGAATTGCTAAAATTCCGGGTGTGTATATTCCGGCGTTCTACGATGTTACCTATCAGGAAGACGGTCGGATCGAAGCCATCACGCCCAATGAGCCGGGCATTCCGGCCAAAATCACCAAGGCCATTATCAAGGATCTGAACGAGTTTACGCCGCCGACAAATTTCGTCGTCCCAATGGTGGGTGCCATTTTTCATATTTTTTATTTTTATTTTTTTCAGACCGTCTGTCCCCTGCTGCACAGGGGGCAGACGGTCTGTTTGGTCAGGCTTCGGAGGCCTTTTCCAGCAGCTCCCGGATTTCCTCCGGGGTGAACCGCTGACGGCTGTCACAGAACTGACAGGTCAGCTCGATGCCGTTGGGGTCCTCCGCCAGCTCCGCAAGCTGCTTGCGGCCCAGACTCACCAGCGCCGCGGCCATTCGCTCCCGACTGCAATAGCAGCGGTACTCCACGGGGACCGTTTCCAGGATCTCCAGCTCAAAATCCTTCATGACTCGCCGCAGCAGGCTCTCCGGGTCATCGTTCTCCATCAGCAGATTGGTGACGGGTCCCGCCGCCATGATCCCCTTTTCCAGACGGTCGATGATGCCCTCCGGCGCACCGGGCAAAAGCTGGATGAGATAGCCGCCGGCGCGGAGCACGCTCCGGTCCCGGTCCACCAGCACGCCCAGGCCGCAGGCCGTGGGGATCTGCTCGGACTCCACGAAGTAGCTTGCCAGATCCTCCGCAATCTCGCCGCCCAGCAGTTCCACGCTGCCCACATAGGGCTCCTTCAGATTCAGGTCCTTGATGACCGTCAGCGTCCCGCCGTGGCCCACAGCGCCGCCCACATCCAGCTTGCCGTCCTCCCGGATGGGCAGGTCGATCTGGGGATTCTGAACGCTGCCCCGGACGTTGCCCTCGTTGTCCGCCACCACCAGCAGCGTCCCCAGAGGGCCATCGCCCTTGATGCGGAGGGTCACGCTGGAACCGTCTCCCTTTAGCTCATTGCCCATCATGGAACCGGCCGCCAGCAGGCGGCCCAAGGCCGCCGTTGCCACCGGAGAGGTCTGGTGGATCTGCCGGGCACGCTCCGTCAGTGCCCGGGTGGACACCGCCGCCGCCTTTACAAAGCCATCCTTGGAGATGGCACGAACCAGTTGATCGCTCATGATTTTCATTACTCCTTTGTCAGTTCACGGGCTTCCGGCAGCGGACGATCCACCGGTCCTCCGTATCCTTAGGCGCCCGGGCCGTCAGGTCGCCGGTGATCTTGACGGCCTCAAAGCCCGCGTCCGTCAAAAACGCCGTCAGTTCCGCCGCGCTCCACGCCCGCTCCCTGTGCTCCTCGCAGTCCCGGTCCCATGTACCGTCTGCCCGCAGCTGGAACAGGTCCACCTGATAGGTGCAGATACTTGTCTTTTCCGAGAAAAATGTTCGCCAGACGCAGTAGCTTTCCTCGGTCTCGTCCGTATAGAGCTGTCCGTCCATCCGCCGCAGCTTGTATGGTGTGTTGACATCAAAGAAAAAGCTGCCGCCGGGCTTCAGCGCGCGAAATACCCGCCGGAAGGTCTCCCGAATATCCTTTTCCCGGGTCAGATAGTTCATGGAATCCAGCGTGGACACCACGGCATCCACCGGCTCCGGCAGACGAAGCCGGGGCATGGACTGCTGTACAAACAGCGGCGGCTGTTCCAAAGCCGCCGCCTTGCTCATAGCCTGAGTCAGCATTTCCTCCGACAGGTCCGTAGCCGTGACCGCATAGCCCTTGGCCGCCAGCAGACAGGCGATGGTCCCGGTGCCGCAGGCCAAGTCCAAAACGGTATGCACCGGGATCCTACTTTTCCGAAACAGCTTTTCCAGATAGTCCGCACGGCGGCGGTACACGCCGTCCGCCATCAGGCCGTCATAGCTGGCGGCCAGTGCGTCATAGCTGCTCATTTCGCCTCTTCCCCGGCCTTTTCCGCCTTCAGACGGGCAAAGACCCGCTCATACGCGCCGGTACCGTAGCTCAAAGACCGGTTCACCCGGCTGATGGTAGCGGAGGACGCGCCGGTCTGCTCCAGAATGTCGCTGTAGATCATACCGTCATTCAGCAGAGAGGCCACTTCAAACCGCTGCTCCATGGAGCGCAGTTCGGAAACCGTACAGAGTATACACCGCATTATCTCCTGCCGTTGATGGCTCAATCGTAATATCGGAATTTGGCTCCAGCGGTGTGTTGATATT
>ENA-USUJ01000857-USUJ01000857.1-human-gut-metagenome-genome-assembly--contig:-NODE-857-length-27102-cov-13.594931_pt1 | contig 27102 bp, 8 predicted proteins | sample MGYA00250061_ERZ773398 | MGnify/ENA primary metagenome ERZ773398 (study PRJEB29103, sample SAMN06111992) | human gut metagenome | biome: human gut; feature: ankylosing spondylitis patient; material... | reverse complement strand
CTTTTTTTGGCTCCCCGAGTAGGGTTTGAACCTACGACCCTCCGGTTAACAGCCGGATGCTCTGCCGCTGAGCTATCGAGGAATATTTTTGGGAAATTTAAGCTCACAAATTTCCGCTTTGTGTCCTCTGCAAGTGCTTGACCTTGCTGCTGTCTTTTCGGTGGAAACCTGTACGGTTGCCCTGCCGCTGAGCTATCGAGGAATATTATGTGGCAACGACCTATCCTCCCGGCAGGTCACCCTACAAGTACTTTCGGCGCGGCAAAGCTTAACTTCTGTGTTCGGAATGAGAACAGGTGGACCTTTGCGCTATCATCACCACAATGGTTATATAATCTGTATCTTAAATACAGGAGATATACGTCTTTTTGCAGTTGAACACTGACAACTGCATAGAGGCGTTTATAATAATCTTTTTCTTTTCCGTACTTTCGGCCTTTTTTTGTCTGAGTATCTTCTTTTTATCTACGCTATTTCGTATTGTTTTTGTCTATTCTTTTTTTCAGAATAAGCATTCGACCTATTAGTATCGGTCAGCTCAACGCCTCACAGCGCTTACACACCCGACCTATCAACCCGGTTGTCTTCCGGGGGTCTTAAAAAGGATATCTTATCTTGAGGCGAGTTTCACGCTTAGATGCTTTCAGCGTTTATCTCAACCGCACTCCGCTACTCTGCCATGCCGCTGGCGCGACAACAGATGCACGGTAGGTGCGTTCATCCCGGTCCTCTCGTACTAAGGACAAACCCTCTCAAATATCCTACGCCCACGATGGATAGGGACCAAACTGTCTCACGACGTTTTGAACCCAGCTCGCGTGCCACTTTAATCGGCGAACAGCCGAACCCTTGGGACCTGCTTCAGCCCCAGGATGTGACGAGCCGACATCGAGGTGCCAAACCTCCCCGTCGATGTGAACTCTTGGGGGAGATCAGCCTGTTATCCCCGAGGTAACTTTTATCCGTTAAGCGACGGCAATTCCATACTCAACCGCCGGATCACTAAGACCTACTTTCGTATCTGTTCCACTTGTAGGTGTCACAGTCAAGCTCTCTTCTGCCTTTACACTCTATGAAGATGGTTTCCAACCATCCTGAGAGAACCTTTGTGCGCCTCCGTTACTCTTTTGGAGGCGACCGCCCCAGTCAAACTGTCCATCAGGCACTGTTCGTTGCCAGGATAACTGCGCAACGTTAGAAACCCAAAATCAAAAGTGTGGTATCCCAAGGACGGCTCCACAGCAGCTGACGCCACTGCTTCAAAGCCTCCCACATATCCTGTACATTCAATTCCGGATCCCAATGCCAAATTACAGTAAAGCTCTACGGGGTCTCTCCGTCTAGTCGCGGGTAATACGCATCTTCACGTATACTTCAATTTCGCCGGGTCCCCTGTTGAGACAGTGCCCAAATCATTACGCCATTCATGCGGGTCAGAACTTACCTGACAAGGAATTTCGCTACCTTAGGACCGTTATAGTTACGGCCGCCGTTCACTGGGGCTTAAATTCAAAGCTTCGCTTGCGCTAACCTCTCCTCTTAACCTTCCAGCACCGGGCAGGCGTCAGCCCCTATACATCATCTTACGATTTTGCAGAGACCTGTGTTTTTGGTAAACAGTTGCTTGGGCCGTTTCACTGCGACCACCTCGCGGTGGCACCCCTTCTCCCGAAGTTACGGGGTCATTTTGCCGAGTTCCTTAACAAGGGTTATCCCGTTCGTCTTATGATTCTCTCATCGTCTACCTGTGTCGGTTTGCGGTACGGGCACCTAATAACTACCTAGCAGCTTTTCTCGCCAGTGTGAATTCATGAACTTCGTTACTAAATTTCACTCCCCATCATCACCCAGGGTGCGCTCTAAACGTACTTCACTATTTAGACCCCTCATGATTTGGCCACGGCTTTCCATCTCCGTGTTTTCACTATCCTACTGTGTCACTGCATCAGCTCTTTATCGTTATTCGGTGGTACAGGAATATCTGCCTGTTGTGCATCGCCTACGCCTTTCGGCCTCAGCTTAGCTCCCGACTAACCCTGGGAGGACGGACCTTCCCCAGGAAACCTAAGACTTTCGACGGTGGGGGTTCTCGCCCCACTCTCGCTACTCATGCCGGCATTCTCTCTTGTATGCAGTCCACGACTCCTTACGGTATCGCTTCAGCCCGCATACATTGCTCCTCTACCGATAGAATTACTTCTATCCCTAAACTTCGGTGTAAGGTTTTAGCCCCGGTTATTTTCGGCGCATTGTCACTCGACCAGTGAGCTATTACGCACTCTTTGAATGAGTGGCTGCTTCTAAGCCAACATCCTGGTTGTTTTAGCAATAACACATCCTTTACCACTTAACCTTAACTTTGGGACCTTAGTTGTAGATCTCGGCTGTTTCCGTTTTGACGACGAAACTTATCTCCCGCCGTCTGACTCCCTGCCATAATATACTGGTATTCGAAGTTTGATAAGGTTCGGTAACCGGTGAAGGCCCCTAGCCCATTCAGTGCTCTACCCCCAGTAATCTAAATGCAGAGGCTAGCCCTAAAGCTATTTCGAGGAGAACCAGCTATATCCAGATTCGATTGGAATTTCTCCGCTATCCACAAGTCATCACCGACTATTTAAACAGGCGTGTGTTCGGACCTCCACAGTGTGTTACCACTGCTTCATCCTGCTCATGGATAGATCATCTGGTTTCGGGTCTACGCTATGCAACTTTCGCCATTTTCAGACTCGCTTTCGCTTCGGCTCCGTGACTTAATCACTTAACCTCGCTGCACCACGTAACTCGCCGGCCCATTCTACAAAAGGTACGAGGTCGAGCATATAAAATAGCTCTTCCTCTGCTTGTAAACATACGGTTTCAGGTTCTCTTTCACTCCCCTCCCGGGGTTCTTTTCACCGTTCCCTCACGGTACTATTCGCTATCGGTCACTAGGTCGTATTTAGCCTTAGGAGATGGTCCTCCCACATTCACACCGGATTTCTCGTGTCCTGTGCTACTCTGGATACCCACATGCTCATTTCAATTTCGGATACGGGACTATTACCCTGTTTTGTCCGGCTTTCCAGCCATGTTCTCCTATCGATTTGAGTCAATTATTGGGTCCTAACCCCAAGAATGTTACCACTCTTGGTTTGGGCTCTTGCAATTTCGCTCGCCACTACTCTCACAATCGTTGTTTTACTTTCTTTTCCTCCAGGTACTTAGATGTTTCAGTTCCCTGGGTTCCCCTCATACCACTATTTTATTCGTAAGTATGATACTATGACATTACTCATAGTGTGTTCCCACATTCGGAAATCTGCGGATCACGGTTTACGTGCAACTCCCCGCAGCTTATCGCAGCTTATCACGTCCTTCATCGGCGCCTAGTGCCAAGGCATCCACCATATGCTCTTTGTAGCTTAATCTATAATCATATACGTGTGATTTTCTCTTAGCATTTCACTTTGTTAAATCTTGTTAACTCAGCGTAAATTGTCGCATTGTATTTGAAGAATACATATTACATTTTACGTTACTGAAAATTGATATAAAGTTTGAAACAATATATCAATTGATATTTGATATTAGACTCATCTATAAATACAAATTTGTATTTCAAGATAATTTATTATGCAGTTTTCAAAGAACTAATAGTCGCATCAGCGACTGCATTTTTGCGAATGCTAGGTTAGAATACCACTATGAAAATCTGTTGTCAACAACTTTTTCAAAATTTTTTTCATTTTTTTACATTTTTTTTAGAGTTTTTTTAAAAAGGTGTCAACACCCCTCCTTGTGTTTGCAAAACTGCCAAAAAAACACTAATTTTTAGGCTATTCGGGATTCAATCTTAAGCAAAAATTTTTTGTGATTTTCTCAATATTTTCTCTTAAACTTTCATTGTGTCCAAAAAATGATTAATAACTTTTGCTTTTTTCGTTGACAAAAGAATGCTATTTTGAGATAGTTTTATTACACAAATCGCTTTATTATTATATATAAATAAAGTAAATAATAAATATAACTATTATATAAAAGGATGAAACATGAAAGACAGCAGCAAATATATTGTTCCAAAGGGAAGAAGACTTTGGTTCAAAATATATAAGGGTTTTTTGAAAATTTTTAAGCGAAAACCCGAGATAATCAATCTCAACGAAAAACTTGAAGACAAAGCAATATATGTTTCCAATCACAGTGCAGCAAGCGGACCAATTGTTTTGGAGTTATATTTTCCAAAAGCATTCATTCCTTGGGGAACATATCAAATGTGCGGAAACTACAAGGAGCGTTGGAACTATTTGTATCACACATATTGCCAAGACAAAAAACACTTTAATAAATTTGTTTCTTTTTGGTATTCAACCATCGCAGCAGTTCTCACAAAGCCTTTTTATGCTGGAATGCAACTCATTCCCACCTATCCAGACGCAAGAATGATTGGGACAATAAAGCGCAGCATCAAGATTTTGGACAGCAACAAAGCAGTCCTTCTTTTCCCAGAAGATTCATCAAAAGGATATATGGAGGTTTTAACTGAATATTTTGCGGGGTTCGTAACTCTCGCAAAAATGTATTACAAGAGAACTGGCATTGACGTCCCAATCTATCCAGTCTACTTTCATAACAAAGCAAAAAAACTCATTATTGGAAAACCGGAATACACTCAACCTCTTCTTGAGAAAGGAATGAGCGAAAAAGAAATATCAATGATGCTCAAAGACCGCGCAAACGAACTTTGTGCAAAATATGTGTTTGGCGAAAACAAAAAAGAACTCAACTGAGTTCTTTTTATTTTTGCAATTTCAAATGGAAACCTGCGTCGAATTGGTTTGTTTTTGCATATGCGCAAAGGATTTCAAAATCAGAAGAATTTGATGTCAACGAACATAGTCCCAAAAGGTCGGGTCTTTGCCTGATATCTTTTACTATTGTCGCAAATGGTTCTTCAAGTGTTCTGCTTGTTCTGCCCCTTGATGCAAACAACTTATAGTTTGCAAAGTTCAAATAATTTTCGAACTTTTTTTCGTCGTTCACATTTGAATTATACTGATAAACACCATTTTGATAACTCAATTCCCCAAGTTGAAGTTGCTTGAAACATAAAATCACTTTCATTTTTATTCCCCTTTCAATTTTATTAATTCATAACATATTATCAACCAAACAAAATTTGACATATAAGCCTATTATTTCTCTCTTCCAACATCATACTGCACATTTTTATTGGAATTTTGTCTTTTGTTTTTATATATTGCAATTGCCTGTTCAACGGTTGGCATTTTGCAATAATCTTGGCCATATTTTATCCAATTTATCTTTTTTAGGGTAAAAATTTGCCAAATGCGTTGATTTTCTGAATTACTTGCATAAAGTTGTGGATATTTTTCCTTCATATCATAGTGAATGTATCGTTGCATAAACTCGCGCCTTCTCTCTCGTTCGCAATCAATTTTAATTCGCATATCTCTTTTCAAATCATTTGAGAATGTTTGATTTAATAACGGATATTGACTTCTCTTTGGCAAGTCATCACTTTCAAGATTTTGCCACGCACGAAGTTTTTTGCGATATTCTTCATCTTGTTTGATATATTCAAAAAGCGAAACACAATTCCCGCATTCTTTTGCACAACGATAGTTGAGATATGAATCGAACGCGAGCAAATCGTTTCTCAATATATAGTCAAACCGTTCATAATTATTCAACTTGTCTTCAACCGTTCGCATAATTTTTGGGTCGCCGAGTTTTGTCAATGCAAGTTCAAGTTGTTCAATCCTTGTCTGCCATATATGTATAATAAAACTTCTTGCCTGCAAAGAAAGTTCTTCGCCAGACTTCTCAATCAAGTCGTTTATTTCTTGATTTATGTTGATTTTTTGCATTTTATTGAACAATTCTTTCAAATTTTTATTGTTCATTATTTCATAAGCAATGCCAAAAGCCGTTGACAAAAACTCATCAGATTTTGAATTTATTACGCAATTCATATTGAACAAACCTTGCGCATCTCGTGGAAGAACACGTCCTCTTTCCAAATCCACACTACCAAAACATCTGCCATTGTCAAAAAGTGGTGCAAGTTTGAGATGTCTGTCTCCGTTTTTGACATAGGTTATTATTTCAATATTTTGTCCATGTCGATCCCCTTGCGCTGTCACATAATCAAAAAGAGCAATGGTTTTCAACTTGTCAGAAATGTCGTCATCAAGCACGCAACCTTTTTGTTTGGCATAATAACAAATTGCTTCACTCGCCGTTTGCGGATTATCAAGCTCATAATAATTCAACTTTTTGGAGTTGCAATAAAAATCTCCAATATCATCAAGTGATTGCGTCTCCGAGTTTTCTTCTTTGAGATATGAACGAACCAAGCAACCTTTTGTTTGAGTGGATTTTTTGCTTTGGTCAAAACCATCAATCTCCGCCTGTGCAAACGAAACATCAACGCAGTCAATTCCGAGTTTTTTACACAAAATGCTAACAAGCACTTCATTAAAAATTCTCATTTCTTTTTTGGGACGATCAATTCGCAAATCTTTATCAAAAAATTTATACAAAAAATCTTCGCCACCAATTTTAATCCAAAATTTTGGCTCAATGCCTTGATGAGTATTTACTCTTGATTCTAAAAATTTGCTTATGTCTTGCGAACTTCTCGTCATTTGTGTTTCCATCTCTTTAAATCAACTATAATCCTTTTGCCAAGTCGTTTCTGATTTTATTAACCAAATCTGTTTTGTTGTTCATTTTTATCCATTCTTCATATTTTTTATTCGATTGTCTGCCCTCGGTTTCAAAGTCGAAAATATATTTTTCAACAACAACATCATCATATTTTTTTGCTCGATCAATTCCAAAATCTGCAAGGGTTGGTTTTGTTAGCAATTCATCGCCATATGTCACCCAATCGCGCAGTCTTTCAGCAAACTCTCGCCGATCTTGAGAAATCTCATCAATGATTTCATTATCCGACTTAAACAGTTTTCCAAGTTGTTTATCTCTCAAGCGCTGCAAACACTCAAGTGTGAAATAATCAATAAAAAGTTCGCTCTGTTTATATTTTTTGATCTCACATTTGCGTTTGAATTGTTCTTCAATGATTTTTTCTTGATATTTATACTTTGAATCTCGATCACATCTTGGCTTGAGCAAAGAAAAACTATCAAGCGTTTTTAAGTCATCACTTTCAAGATTTTCCCACTTTTTTAGTTGCATTCGATAATCTTCATCTTGTTTGAGATAATCAGAAAGCGGATTTTTGCATTTTTTATTCAACTTGTCGTAATAAAAGTTTATGTAAAAATCTGTTTGATACAAACTGTTTTTATGGATAAATTCCGCACGCCTATTTCTTTCAATTTCAATTTTAATTTGATTGCGAATTTCGGGGCTTTTATATTGCTCCATGGCATGTTTGATTTTTTCAATTTTATGTGCCCACGTTTCAACAACTTGTGCTTCGCGCAACACACTTATTCGTTCTCCAGTTTCTTCCATAAAGTCATGTAAAAAACGCCTGACATCAAACTTGGCCATTTTTTGAAACAGTGCATTCAATTCAGGATTATGAAAAAGTTCTTTTGCAATGCCATATGCACAGCCACAAACTGAATCATCATTTTTGCATAAATTTTGGTCCATAACAAGAACAGCCCTTTGACCTGTCACGAAATTTTCTGTTTTTCTGTTCGCATCCAAAGCCTTTGATGACGCAAAACCAAAACATCTGCCATTATCAAACATCGGTGCAAGCCTCAAACAAAGTTGTCCATCATGTTTTGTGACCAAAAACTCAACATTTTTTTCATGTCTATCAACTTGAGCGGTGACATAGTCAAAAAGCGCCATCACCTTGAGGTCTTGCAAAACGCTTTCATCAATATCGCAATTTTTATCTTTCAAATAATTTTGCAAGTCTTCCAAAATATTTTGTGGCGTACACTCTTTCATATAGTCATCATCAATTGTGTCCCATGCGTCATTTAGTTTGTTTGTGACTCTCATGAGCGGAATTGTTTCATATATGTCTTTTTCAATATATGATTTAACCAAACAACCTTTTGTCTTGTCCCCGCGAACTGTTCCGCAAGCAAAAGTCGAATCAACACATTTAATTCCAAGCGCTTGGCACAAAGCACTAACAAACACTTCGCCAAATGTGACATCAACAAAATCTGGGTTATATTTATAGAGATAATCAACTCCATCAATAACAATCCAAAACTTTGGCTCGATTCCATCAAATATCTCTCTGCGAGATTTTAACTTGTTGGTTATATTATATGGTTTATTACTTTTATACACATAATAACTATATCATATTTTATTTTTTCGTCAAGCCATAAACTTTCGAAAATCGGACATAATAAGATTATGCAAACAGTTTGTGGAAATCCGTTTTTTGTTGATAATGTCGAAAAGTTGAAACAATATCCATATCTCGACAAAGATTTGTGTTGCGAAATATTTATTGTGGGCGGCGGGATCGACGGAGAAAATAATCTGGGGCGAATTAGGACGATTGGAAAAAGAAAACCACTTGCTCTTTTCAAGTTCTGGAGCAAATGGCATCATCAACGCTTTTTGTGGCATTGAAATCATTGAAGATATCCTGTCAGGCAAAAAGCATCAATTTGAAGATATATTTTCGCCTCTTCGAAAAAATGACTATTTCTGAATTTCTTTCAAAGGTTTACACTTTTCAAGAAATTCTGTGATTTCAAACAAATTTTCACACTTTTCAATATAAAAATTCCAATATTTTGAGTTTTTGTAGTCAGCATCATCTGGATTTATGCAAAGTGTTCTTGCACCAGAAAGATAGACTGTTTGGTCATTTGCACCGTTGCCAACAAACAATATGTCATCTCCAACAATGTTGTTTTCTTGCCTTATGACATCAACATATTTATGCTTGTCATCAAGGCAATCTTTTGTTTCCTTAAACCCGCAAAAAATCCCATTTTTGAAATTGAATTGATACCCCTCAATTCTTGTTATGAATTTTTTGAAAGGCTCAAGTTTGATGTCAATCAAATTTTTGACTCCACCCGACACAACGTAAACTTTCACACCATTGTCATAAAAATGCTTTAATGTTTTTTCAAGACCTGGCATGAGTTCAATTTTTTCTGCCAAGCCATCAAGCAAACTTTTTGGCATCTTGAGTTCTTTATATCGCTCTTCAATGAGCCTCATCCAAGTTGGGTCATCAATCTCTCCACGCGCGAACATTCCATAAAATTTGTTGTCAGTCTCCTCATCATCAAGCGACTTCCAAACTCTTGCCCAACTGCAACTGCCTTCTCCACCGCGTGTGAGAGTTCCGTCAAAATCAAAAATAACCGCTTTTGTTTTCATAAATACCTCAAAATCAATAATAGCATAAAACTTGTTATATTACAATAATCATTTTCACAACATAAAAAAATCTGCTAGAAAGCAGATTTTTTTAATTATTTTTTAGTTTTTGATGCAATTTTTATTATTTTTTCTTTTTTGCATCTTTCTTTTCTTGCATTTTTTTGATTTGTTCTGGAGATTTAACTTTCTTTCTTGTGATGATGAAATATGCAACAACTCCACCCAAAATCAAGATTGCAAGAACAAGGAGAATGATTCCAAGAACTTCGGTTGGGAATTCTTTGTCTGCGCCTTCTGCCGTGACCGCGAATTCTTTTACGAGTGTTGTGACATTGCCAGCGTCATCAGTGAGAGTGAATGTGACTTGATAGGTTCCAACTTCTGACAGATTGTATTCATAACCTTCAACTCTTGTTGAATTTGTGAATTTGTTTGAAACTTCTTCGCCTGTTGTTGTGTTTTTGACAACAATTTTGAGGTCATCAAAAAGGTTAATTCCTGTGTCAACATTATCCTTGACTGTGATTTTTGCTGGGTCAATAACAAGAATTGAGCCTGTTTTTCTGTCTGAGAAATCAATTGAAGAATCAAGTTCAAGTGTTGGTTTTTCTGTGTCGCCAACTTTAACAGCAAAACTCTTTGTTGCAGTGTTTCCAACTGTGTCAACAACTGTATATTTGATTGTATAAGTTCCGTCACGTCTGAATGTGTAGTTATAAGCTTCGTTTTCCGCATCTTGTGTGTCATAAGTTTTGTCAAGTTCGAGTGTTTTGTAAACTGATCCGTTGTAGAGAACTTCGATTTTTGATTTTGACCAATCAACATCGTTTACGCCATTTGTTGAAACATTAACCCTTGGAATGCTCATTGAAGCATTTTTTTCAAGTTTTTCAAATTCTTTGAATTCATTTGCAATTGTTGGAGCAAGAGTGTTCACAACATCAATTGTGTAGAGTGCAGATTTTGTTTCAAGAGATCCGTCACGAACTGTGTATTGAATAACAAATTTTCCAGTTGTAAGTGGTCTGAACTTGCCAAGAATAATTGGTTCGTATTCACCTTCTGCTGAAACAACTTCAACCGTGTAGTCTGGGTCGTTAACTTCTTCGCCATCTCCATTTTTGATGCTTGGAATTGGAAGAGTGAGACTTTCACCAAGTTCAAGAGTTTGAACGCTTTCATCAAAGATTGGTTTTACAATTGTTGGAGCGACTGTTGCACGAACTTCATTTGTTTTGAAGGTATAGAGGAATGTGTTTCCTGCAATGTCTGTGACAACATATGAAACTCGGTAATTTCCCGATTTTGATGCTTTGAATTTTGCGCCGCTAACTTTGAGGCCGCCAGTGACTTTTTCAAGTTTTTTGCCAGAAACTGCAACAGATTTTCCGTCTTTGTCATAAACTTTGATAACAACTGAAAGATAATCAACTTTGTCGTCAGTGAATGTCATTGTTGGAAGTGCGATTTCGCTGAATTGATCGTTGATATCGTTCATATCGTCATAATCTTCTGGTGTGCCAACAAGACTTGGAAGAGTTGTGTCTGTGATGTCAACAACTTCAATTGTTTTTGTCATTGTGCCGATTGCACCGTCGTCGTTTTTGGTTTCAACTTTGATTTCAAGAGAGCCCGCTTTTGTTGTTTTGATTGTATATTTGCCTGCTTCGAGTTCTGTGAGTTCTGTCCAATCAGTTTCACCTGCTTGCTTAAAGGAAGTTCTAACAACCATTCTGTCGTCATTGCTGTCTGTTGCTGTTGGTTTTTCAAATGAAATTTCTTCGCCAAGTTTAACTTGTTTTGGAAGAACGGTTCCAAAATCAATTTCTGGTGTTGAAGGAGTGTATGCATCAACAAGTTCCATTGTGTATGATTTTGTTGTGTCATTTTTTGAAGAGTCAATCGCGGTATAAGAAATTGTGTAAATTCCACTCTTGAATGCTTCTTCTTTTCCGTCAACATTGAGATTGTTGTCGTAATAGTTGAAAATAACATAGTTTGAAATGTTTGCTTTGTCAGCAAAAGTGTTTTCGTTGTAGTTGAGAATCACTGGTTTTTTGCTGTCTTCGCTTCCGATTGTTCCTTGATCAAGTGTGTAGGTTTTAATTCTATAAATTTCTCTCTTATAAGTGATTGTTTCACCTGAATTGTCTGTTGCATAAATTGCAGGAAGAACAATGTTTTCCAGACCAAATTTTGAAGGAACTGTGTGACTTTGGTCAACAATTTTCTCTCCTTCCAATTTGCCGTAGTAAACAACTGGATCTTTTGTGTCTTTTACATCTTTGATTGTGAATGAGAAACTTTCTGCTTCTGTTCCAAAAACGTTTTTAATTGTGTATTTAACAACATAATCACCTTTTTCAGTTGGTGTGAAAACGCCATCTTTAAGCATTGAAGACTTGTCCACTCCGCCTTTTGTGATCGAAATTGTGTAGTATACATCAACCTTTTCGCCTGTTTCTTTGTTTGTTCCAGAAACTGTTGGCAGTTTTGTTTCAACACCCAAAACCGCTGTTGTTGGTTTTGTTGAATTAAATGAATAGTTCAATGTGTAGTCATTTTTATAAGTTGTGTTGACATTGAGTGAAAATTGTTTTTGTGCTGCAACTGTTCCACCAGCAAGAGTATATGTGTATGTGAAGATATATTCTCCCGTTTTGTCTGGCTTGAATGTGTTTTCAGCAGAAACTGTTGCTGTTGAGCCGCTTGGTTTTTGAACTGAAACAGCAACTGTTGCTCCGTCAACTTTTTTCTTTGTCTTGCTTGAAATAACCTCAGGCATTGGAAGAAGAATTGTTCCATCAAAACCTTTTTCCTTGATTTTGTCAGAAATTTCAATGTTCATTTCGCTTGGAATAATTCTGTTTGTGTTTTCTGGGAATTCAAAGTAAAATCCGCTTTTTGTCACTTTGATAACTTTTTCTGAAAGCACATATTCAGTTGAGCCACTTGTCATGAAATAGATAACGCGATAATCTCCAACCATTGTTGGAACAAATCCGTCCGCGTCAAGCGTGACTTTTCTGTTTGATGGATCCAAAACTCGAACTTCGCAAGTTGCAGGTTTTGTCACTTTGATTTTGCCTTCATCCTCGCCAATGACATAATCAGTTGCAAAGCCCTGAATTTGAGCTTGTTCAACAGTTGTTGTATAGTCGTAAGCAGGGTCTGGATCAGCATAGGCAACGTTTCCAAGTGTAGGCAAAACAAGTCCTGAAGCCAAAGTCATGCAGCCAAGTGCCATAAAAAATTTTGCTGTTTTTTTCATATATTTCTCCTGTCATGATTTTACATAACACAAAGTTTTGGTTATGTAATATTGATACTAATAAATTCTATACAAAAGCCATTTCAATGTCAAACAAAACTTGACAATTTCCGCACGTGATTTTGTTCAACATTATTGTGTTTTGAATATTCAAATTTATCCTGACTTCTTTTGTCGAAAAAAAGCACCCGCACAAAAAGAACACAAATTGACTTTGCTGCATATTATGCACTAGAACAAAAGAATTAATGGAGCACAAAAGATAAAATTACATAAATTCTTTTTTTCAAAATATATTTTGGAGGTACATATGGGATTCGGATTCGGTAACTTCGGCACAAACGGATGCGGTGGATGCGACATTTGCTCACTCATCTTTTTGATGATGTTGCTCCAATGCTGCGGATGCGGCAACGGATTTGGCATGGAAGGTGGATGCGGCTGTGGAAACTTCCTCTGGCTCATTCTTCTTCTCAACTGCTGCTGCGGTGGCAACAAGCAACCAACCTGCTAAGAAATAAGCCACAAAAAATCCCACGCAATGTGGGATTTTTTATTTTTTTTGAGATTCATTGTCCAAATTATGCACTTTGTTTATTGCTTTTTGTTGGATCAAAATGTTCAAATGTGACTTTGATTTCATTTCCGTTGAATTTCAGTGATTTATCAACTCCTTCAATTGAGTCTTTGTAAGTTATCGTGACATTTATTGTTTTGCTAAGAAGTCCAGAAGAGCCACTAATTTCTAAGTTATTTCCATCATTGATTGTTATAAGTTTCTTATCATCTCTCGTCATTCCATTTGCAACTCTCAATGATGTCAATTCCCCGTCAAGCCCAGTGAGAGTGATTTTGTCTGCCCAACTTGAATTTTTTGTTGTTTCTTCTGTGAGTTCAAGAGCGGTTGAATCCACTTGATAATAACTTTCACCATTTTTGAATTTCATCTTTCCGTTTTCAACAACAATCTTATAAGTTGTGCCGCCAATCACAATCTCATATCTGTTCCCACTCAACTCCGAAACCCATTGTGCTGTGCCAAGTCTTGTAGTGCCTTGAAATAGTTCAAGTGTGTTTGCATTGAACCTATAATCTCCACTTACCCAATCAAGTTTGACTTTGATATTTCCGTCTTGTGCTTCAAGTGGATCGCTTGTTGTCACTTGATTAAACTTGTCAACAACTTTATAGTTCCATTGCGCCCAGTAAATCAATGGACTAGTTTCACTATTATTGTCATGGTCATATTCCCAAACAACAAAGATGCTTTCATAAAGCGTTTCGTATTTCACAGTTGGTGTGGCACCTGATGTCTCAACCGTATACTTTATGTTGTTGATTGTGACAGTGTTTGCATTGTCAATCTTTTTGGAAACATAAAGTGTATTGCCTTGCACTTGATAAGTGATTCCCGTCACATCATCAACATAGGTGTTGTTGGCATCAAGGACGACTTCTTTATAACCAATTTTGAGTTTTGCAGAAGCTAATTCGGTTTTTGCCGTAGAGGTATAAAGAATATTATTGAGTTCCGCCTTGTTGTCATTATTGAGCGTTGCCTTCAAACTCAAAACGCGTGTGCTTGAATCGTAGTCATATGAGGTTAATGTTCCACTGTCCATTTTTGAAGCCGTTCCGCTCAATGATGTCGTCGATGTTTTGCCAAGAACGGTTGAATATTTTTTGTCTGGCGCCACGAAACTTGATTGACTTGATTTCAATGCAATGTTGGAAGTCTTGTTTGTCAAAACTGTTTGAATGCTGTCGCCACGTCCGACATAGTCATAACTAATTTGTCCAGCAACTGTTTGTTTAACTTCTGGATAAATTCCAAACTTCAACAAAATTCCAATGTCAACATAATCCAACTCGTTATCGCTGCTATCTTTTATGGTGATTTTAAGTGTTGTGTTGAGTGATGAAGCAGAACCATATTGAGCATTTCCGATGTTATTGATTGTCTTGCCATCCACATCCACAATGTCTGTTCCGTCAATTGAGATGTTATATGCAAATGTATAGTGGTCTGTTGGATTTTCTCTTGACGCGTAATAGAGATTGTCGGTTTTGTTCACTTCCAAAAGTATAAATTGGATTATGCCATCAGCGCTCGAAGTGCTGCTGCTACTAAATAGTTTGATAGTATATTGAGATACATCTTGAATTGGTGTTAGTGCACCCTTGTCATCAAGCGGCCACTTGTCAGGCTTTTGCCCTCCTTTTATCCACGTGTAGTCTGCAGTTATTGAATTTCCTTTATAAATCTCAACTTTGCTATACTTGTCAAAAGATTTGAGAACAACATCTTTGCCATCGCTGTCTTTTGCAACAAGTTTATAAACATCATAAGAGATTGTTGCATCAGAAACATATGGGATATAGTGCGTTTGTGTTTTGGATTCACCTGTCCCCGTGGTTTTTGTCACAACCGAATCGAGTTGGACACCATAGAGTTTTCCGTCAGCCCCAACTTTGAGTGACGAGCTGTCGCCATAGGTGTCCGAAATGTTCTCTTTTGTCGCACCAGAAATTGTGGCGGTATAGAACGAAGCAAGTTGAATTGTCTCTTCTCCGCTTTTCTTGAATGAAATTGGGAATTGATTGTTTTCCCAATCAATTGTGCCACCTGTTGTGAAAGTTATGTCATTTGAAGAAATCACAACCTGTGTTTCAGCACCAACAACATATCTCAAATATTGATAATATCCATATTTATCTGAAATTTTGATTACAACGCGCTTTGCATTGAGTTTTGGAGGATTTGCAATAGTGAGCGTCGCAGATGAACCACTATGTTCAATTTTTGCATTCAATGTTTCGTCTGTGCCTTCAACAATTTCAAGTGTATATTCACCCTCGACAACATCGGCTGTCACGCCATTTCTTCGAATGGTGAAATCTGTGCCTTTTGCGTTGGAAATCAATTGATATGTTTTATTATTCTTGATTTGATTATAACTAATCAAACCATATGCATATGGGTCATTTTCATAAATGGTTTCAGTACTATAGTTGACAACGATTTCAATTGAAGGCAAAATTGTGATTCCAATGGTTTTAAATTCCGCACTTCCATAAGGTTTGAATTTAATTTTGAAATTCATGCCACCTTCTGGTGCACCCAAAATGTTGATTGACTTCCCGTCTGCTGTGAATTTCACACCTTCATAGCCGTCTGCTGTTTCGCCGTCGGCAAAACCAAGATCAAATATTTCCGTGAGACTTTCTGTCGAAAAATATTTTGTAAGCCCAAAAGTTTCAATAATGTTGTATGCTTTGCCGGCATCAAGATAGTAGTAGTTGAGAAGTTCGCTAGTATTTTCTGGGTCAAAAATTCCTTCGATTGTGTGGCTGTCAAGAGTTGGATTCATGACGAAATCCCAAACTCTCTTATATTTGTATTCTCCCGAAACACTTTGACCATTGTATTTGAAATTGACAATATGATACTCATCGTCTTTTTTTATTTGCTCAACAACGAAGTCGACCATTGTCGAATCGTTTGCCGTAAAACTTTCATTATAGTCATCACTCAAAATCAAGTTGTTATACACAAATTGAAGTCTTGGAGAATTGTTTATAATATTATAATAAACAACTTTATATATTTTTGCATTTTCACCATCACCAATTGTTATTTGTCCATTTTTGACAGGATAACTCTCCGAGCCCACATCAACCTTATATTGCTCGCCATTTTTTGTCACTTCATATCTTGTTCCATCAATTTCAACATAGCCTCGAGCCGCGTTGAAAGGTGTCAAAGGATCTCCGCCATTGATTGGAAGAATCTCTGCACCATTTCCGTCAAGATGCGTTGGGTCTGTTGTGACAAGCGTTGAAATCACTGGATTTTTGCAAACTGTGAAAGTATATTGTGCAAACGTGTAAGTATATAACTTTGGATCAACACCGTCCTCGGCATCGCTGTCCTTGGCATTGCCCAATGTGACTGTGGCTTGAGCGCTGACAACAACTTCCGCTTCAGACACTGTGACGCCAGTCATATCAAAAGTGAATTTTCCGTTTGCATTTTTCAAGCTGTTTGTTAAAATGTCTGTTTCGTCTTCGTCCTTGCCTTTAATGATGTTTTGGTTCGACGAAGCAGTGTATGAGATGGTTAGATTTGGAACATAAACTGAAATGGTGTATTCTGTTTCTTTTTCTGTAGTAACTGTGGCTGTCAAAACATTATTTTCCAAAGTCTGATTCTCTGTAGATTTAACACTTTCTTCACCGATTTTTATTATTGTTAAATTTGTTCCTTCTACTTTATATGTCACAATGCAAGATGTTGTTTCCCCATTGCTGTCAGTCGCAGTTCCATAAGCATATTTTGTGATAACCATTCTTGGCGCCTCTCCGCTTGAAATGTCGGATTTTGCATTAATATAAAACTCTCCTGCATCCGCATAGAAATATTCGATTGTTTGACCGACTGCAACAAAGTTTCCATTTTCATCTTTGGTGCTTGTCGAAATTGTTGGATATGAAACCACTGCACCAACGCTTGGTTTGAGCGAGAGTGAATAATATGCAAATGCAACTTCTTTTGCGTCTGCTCCTTTTCCACGAAGAACAGAAAAACGTAATTTCACAACAGATTCAGATGTGATTTCTTTTCCAACAACCTTAAGTTCTCCAGTTTCTGCGAAATCAGTATCAACTATATCAATCAATTTGATGTTGCTTTCAACCTGATATTGATATGTGAACACAGGTGTGATCGTGATTGTGAGAACGTTGATTGTTGTTGGTTGTGGCTGTTCTACACCTTCGGCAGAAGACCCGCCACTTCCAGAATCACCTTCGTTTGTTGGAGTTGTTCCGCCCTCTGGTGAATTGCCATTCTCGCCAGTTGAACCGTTTTCTTCAGGCTCATCAGCTATTTTTGCTGAAAATTCATATAAATCCGTGTTGAGTTCAAGGACAAAATTGCCGTCCACAGGATTTCCCTCTTTGTCGACAAGAGAAAATTTTCCATCAGCATTCACAATTGTGAATTCTTGTTCTTCTGCTCCAGTAAATATGATCGAAATTATGTTTTGTCCGCTGTTTTCATCTTTTGTGATTTTGAAAACATTGCTTGAATATCCGTCCCATTTGCCAATCAAATAATACAAATATAAGTTGTCATAAAGCACTTGAAGCAAAGAGTCATCATCTGTGTTCCCTGCATAATTTTTTATCTTAACAGGACTTTCTTCTGCAATAATCTTGAATATTTCGCCAAGATCAACAATTTTTTCTTGTCCACCAGTTATCACACCGCCATCAAATGGAGTGTCTGGGCTTGTTATGCTTTCGTTTCCGCCAGTGATTATGACGGCTGGATTTTGATTGAGATCAACAACAAATGTATAATCTCCGCCCTCCTCTGATATTCCACTAACAGTAATTTTGAGTTGTGTGTTTGTTTTGCTCAAACCAACAATCTTAATTGATTTTCCGATTGCTTGAATTGTTGTTCCGTTTTCATTCACGTATGAAGCACTATATTCCCATTTGTCAAAATTGAACATATCTTTTTCAATTTTATCTTTATAACCAACAACGTCGCCAGTTTTTTCAGCTTTATACGTTTTGCTGCCTTCCTCAATTTTTGAATTTGTTGGTTGCTCAACACGGTCTTTCAGCCCTTCGAAATAGTTGAGATTAACTCCTCCTGGTGATCTATTATAAACCCCTTTAGAAGTCTCAACACCCGCTTCCTCAATAACAAATTCAACGCCGTTAAACGAAAATTTAATTTCTTTTTGATTGTTTATTTTTTTCAAAATGATATCTGTTCCATTTTGTTCAACCAAAAGACCATTTTCAAACAAATATTTATTGTCGGTCATTTTGGCATTTTGATTAATATATGAGATTTCTTCTTTTTGGTCAACAACTTTTGTAAGTATTGTTGTTAATTCTCCATTTGAAACATTAAAGCTGATTGAATCCCCGTTTGTGGTTGTAATTAAATAGTTTGAAGATTTTGGATAAGTCTCATAAATCCTCCAACTCTTCGCGGTTTGATCACCCACAAAGTCTTCGAGATAGATATGGATATTTCCGATTGCATAACCATGTTGATAAATTGTGATTGTATTGAATGGATCTTCTTTGCTTGCAAGGCTTGCAGCGGTTGTAAGTTCAAATGGAGTCGAAGCAAAATCTTTTGAATTTGTAATATCTTGTTCGGTCACTCCCCACCAACTTTCAACAAGATCAAAGAGTGTGCCTTTTCCTTCTTCAAGTTCTTCTAATATTGCATCACTTTTCAAAGTCTTTGTTGTCGCCATTGGAAGAACCCAAATTGGTTGTTCGGCTGTTCCAACATTAATAAGGTTATTTTCATTTTCCTTTGAGAATATTCCATCATTTGGAGTATTGATTCCAGCAACTCCTATTTTTTCAACATTCCCTTTGAGATGAACTTGATTTGTGTTTGTTTCTTGATTAACGATATAGAAAGTTCCCGTGTGCTTTGCTTGTGTTGTTGTCAATGTGATGTTGATTCCTTTTTGTCCACCAAAAGTTTTAGTATTATTGTCATATCCCGCAAACACAACATTACAATCATCAAGAAGTGCCTTCCAATTTGCATATCCCAAAATTGTTTCTTTGCCAAACAATGCTGTTGCAAGTTTTGCATAGCCGTCTTTCGACAAATCAAGTCTTGCAGTTGTCACTTCTGCAACACCATTTGCAATTACAACTTTTATGCATGTTGTTTTTGTGATTGTTCCTGTTAGTGTCCATGTGCCAGTTTCAATGCCCGTTATCTCATCTGTGCTCGTGACATATTGAAGAGTTGAACCCACTGTCACTGCGTAAACATATTTCTTTGTTGAGTCATTTTGGTCAACAACTTCAACTGCCCCACCTTTTGAAAGAGCATCATTTTGTTCATCTGTGAACATGCTGATGTCTGAAATTTGCTCTGTCACTGGCATTGGGATCCATTTTTCGAATGGACCAACTTCCTCAACAGTTTTTTCAACATATGTTGTTTTTGTGATTGTTCCTGTGAGCGTCCATGTGCTCGTCTGCTTGCCCGTTGTCTCATCTGTGCTCGTGACACATTGAAGGGTTGAACCCGCCGTCAAAACATAAACATATTTTTTTGCTTGGTCATTTTTGTCAACAATTTCAACTATTCCATCTTTTTGTGAAAGAGTTGTTTTTTGAACGTCGTCAAAAATGCTGATGTCTGAAATTTGCTCTGAGACATCTTCCAACCAATGTTTATGTCTTGTGCCAACAACAGCCCATTTGTTGCATGTTGAGCATTTTGCTTCAAGTGAAATTGTGATTGTTTCGCCATAAGCGACATCAGTTATGTCGCCTGTAGTGTCGTTCACACTTCCAGAAGATGTCACAATTCTATAATTATCGCCCAAAAGTGTTTTGAGTTCAGCATATGATGTGACATATTTCGAATATGTTTTGCCCAAAATTGCATCTTTCCATGTCGCAAAAGGCAAAGTTGTTGTCAAAGAGTTATCGCTGCTTGAATACCTGAGTTTTGCTTCAACTGTGATATCTCCCCAAGGCTCTTGTCCAGAAAGATCCGAAATCTGTCCATTATTATCAATGGATAGATTAGCATCTTTATATTTAACTGATGAAACATCATAAACATAATTCGTCCAACCCTTGTGATCTTCTGAGATTGTTCCTGTGAACGGTTTATTACTCATGGCATCTTGGTAAGAGCCTGTTCCCAAAGCGCCAGATCCAATCGCATAATCAACTTTTGTTGTGTCGCCTGCCTCGATGAAAATGGTTTTGTTGCTTTCTGTTTCAATTGTTGAAGTTTCAACAGTTGGAAGAATTGTGAGACGTCCAACAACATATTTTCCAGTTGTGTCTTTAATCATAATATTGATTGGCGAAAATTTATTATTAGATTCACATGAAATTGTCCAAATATTATTTCCAGCATCGTCTTTACTAAACTCAATCTCGCTGCTTTCTTCGCTTCCATCATCAACATAGAACTTGAACATGTTAGAAATATAATTTGTTCCACCAAGTTTGAGAACATTATTTGATATTCCTTCTTGTGTATAGAAAATTATTTTGCTCAAATCAATGGTGGTCTCATCTTTGCCAAGCATATATCTGACTTTTGGAACATTAAGCACATCTTTCCCGCTCTCATCTTTCGCGTTTGCAGCAATTCCATCATATGAGATTGTGTAGAAACGTGTGAAATAATGTTTTTCATTATCAATTGTGATGTATTCATGATCAAAGTGTTCTTTGTCAACTTGTGCAACATATTGAACATTGTTGTGAGTGAGACGAAGAATTGCCGCTTTGAGTTCAGTTTTGCCATTGCCATCAACACTTCTATCGACCTTATAACGAATGTAACCATTAACATATGCATTGACATATGTTGTGTAATTGCCATCTCTATTTTCAACAAAAGGTTCATTTGTATATTTTTTAGCTGGGTCTGTTTCTTCCTCATGGAAAACTCTGTCATAAAGAACATAGTCACGAGTGTCATTTCCGCTTGAAAATTTCAAGTGGGGAATAATAACATATTTTGCTCCTGTTTCAACTTCGTATGCAACAGTGTCGCCATCTGTTATTGATTGAAGAGGAATCTTTACCACAGACTTCTTAACATTTTCTTGTTCAACTTCTTCAACTTCAATAACGCTGCCATTATAACGAATATAACTTTTTTCACCTTCTGTGAGAACGTCATATTTTGCTTCGTCACCAAGATAGAACTTTCCTTTCCAAGTATCCATGAGATTTTCTGCGTAAACTTTTAAATTGTCAATAAGAACATATTGATTATATCGTTTTGAAATATCTTTTATTGAGTATCCTCCAACATTAACAAACAAATTATTTGCTGATGTTGATCCAATATCAGTTCCATTAAGATAATTTCTCACATATACTCTGGTCGTGATTTCTTGCATGCTATAGTTGCCGTCAGCCGAAGTTGCATTGAAGAAATCAACACTATTGCCGATATCAAAAAAGCCCTCATCGTTGACAGTTGTGGATATAATTTCATGATCAATTGTGCATTTGAGAACAAGATTAAACCTTGAAATCTCGCCTTTATTGTTATAAATTACGACCGTTGTTTCAACATCATTAACAAGTGTTGATATTTGAATGATGCCACCAGAAAGTGTAATAAATTGACTGTAATCTGTTCCGAGTTTTTCGTGAACAATCAAATAGAATTTATATTCATTTGGAGAAACTGGTTGCTGTGGGTTTTCGCCAACTCGAACATCAACATTTTCATTGAGATTGATTTCGCTCGCACCATCTGATGCAACAGAGAACCCATCATAATCAATTTTTTGATTTTTGTAATATGTTGTGTATGAAATTGGTTTGTCATTAACTTGGAAGCGATAGTATGCTTCTGCACCACTTGATGTGAATGCCCTAATTCTGATGTCTATTGTCTCAACCGACTGCCCACGATTAACAAACATGTTCGCACTTTGAAGAACGCCATTTGTCGTTGTCTTTTCAGTGATTGTCACATAATTTGAAACTTGGTCAGCTGGAATAACCGTTTTGCCAATTCCAACACTTGCAATTTCAAAATGCAAATCTTTGTATTCAATAGGAATAAGCTTTCCATCTTTTTCACGAACAACAACAAAACGTCTTGCATAAGTTTGTCCATTTGTTGTTGGGAACAATTCTTCAAGCAATTTTTTGTTTGGTGTCTTTTGAACATCAAATTCTTCCATCAAATCAACTGAAACTTGATTTTTTGAACCAAAATACAAATATTCATAAGCATTTTGAACATTATATTCTTCATTATATTCAATGTATGGATAGAAGACTTTAATCTGCTGATTTGCAGTGACTTTTATTCTATAAACAAATTCAAAAGCCTCTTCAAACTCCGCACCGCATTTCACTTTGACATAAACAATTTGGTCTTTTCCAACCGAATTTGCTGAAATTGTGAGATTTTGTGCATCGTAATTAACATAATTATTTGCCGATCCATCTGCATTAATCACACTAACAAGTGCACCGCCACTTTCAAGCCCGTCAACAAGAATCTTTGATTTTAGGTCAATGATTTCTTCACTGCCTGCTTCAAGCGTGTCGTAAAATGACTCCGACTCAACAACTTGTTTGAGATCAACATTTCTATATGTTTCTTCACTTTCCGCGTTTTCAATGCTGTCATAAACAACAAATGGATATTTGATTGGCAAGATAAGAATTGGAAGTTCTGTCACACCATTGCCATTTTCAATGCGAAGTTTTTCTGATGCTATGATTTTTGTATAAAGTCTATCAAGCTTTTCAATTTGATTTGCTCTAATTCTCAAATATTGTTCACTTGTTGCGTTAATTATTGTATAAACAACACCCTCCGCTTGAGACAGCGCAATTGAATTATTCTCGGTTGCAACAAAAGGAACATAATGCTTTCCATTATATAATACTTTTGCATCAAGCAAAATGCTTTCGTCAAAGAACGGCTTGAAGAAGAGTTTGATTGGTGTCAGAACGCAACCATCGTATGTGATTCTGATTTCAACAAAGCTGCCTTCTATCGCACGGAAAGATGTTGGCAGTGTGAAAACTCCAGAGTTTGAAGACAACGCCACCCATTCGCCGTTGATTCTTGCTTCAAGTGTCGCATGCTCTGAAATAATATTTGAACCCATAATTCTCTCAAGCTTGATGAGTCCGTTTGCATTGTCTTTTGCATCGTAAACAACTGTTTCGCCACAAACATAACTTGCAGGATTTTCTTCGGTTCCCACGTTTGACACAAGGGACGCCTTGATGTTTGGGAAAACAAGGAATTTCATTGTATAAACAAACGCATATTCGTCGTTTTCAGAGAAATTTTTCTTGAATATGATTGTTTTTTCTGTCATTTGACTTACAGCGTCAAAGCAAACAGTCAAAATTCCGTTGTTATAAGAAATGTTCTGAATTCCACCATTTTTTGGAAGTTCAAAATCGTCAACTGAAATAGAAATGTTTGTTTGAGTTGGTTTTTCTTGTGTGAGAACAAATGTTATTTCTCTTGAATTTTCTGCATAAACTCTTGTTCCACGCTCGGTTGGAGGAGTTTCTCCGCGAGCAACAAAATCCGAGTCGTCAAGCCCATTGTCGTTGTTCGCATATGTGTTTGAAGCAGTGATATTGCTTACAATTCTGATTGGAATGACTTTTGTAAAGCCAAAATTTGAAGTTATGTAAAGTTGCAAACTTGCATCGCGTCCGAGTGTGCTAACAACTTTCAATGTGTCATCAGCAAACACAAACTTGTCATTATTTTCAATTGGGACATTGAATTCCAACAAATTATTCAAGTCAATATCCCCTGCTTTTGCATCAAAGTATGTGCGGAAATTAGTTTGGCTGCCCTGATATCCATCCATTGTAATTTCCGATTTGTTTGGTGTCAAAGTGATTTGAAGAGATGCCAAAACTCTAAAATAAAGGTTGGCAGTTAGTCCAGAACCATCTGCGGCAGTCGCAGTAATAATCACATCTTCGTCTTCAGTTGCACCAAGAATTGAAAGTGTTGGTCCTTTTTCCGGATCATCTTCAACTGCAATTACTGCTGGCTTGTTCGATGACAAAGTGTAGGTTTTGTTTAATGCCTCTTCATTGATTGTCACTTTTGACAAGTCTTCGAGAATGAGTTTTTGCTCATTGAGTGTGATTCCATATTCAACGTTTGTTGCAACATTATCTGAACCCGCATTAAATTTTATTTCAACTTGAATTGGATTTTCTGCTGAGTTTCGTGGATTTGCATCTTTCACAGCATCAAACACAATTTCTTGAGCAAATCCATTGAGAACTTTGATTTGAACCTTGTTTCCATTGTTTGAAACAAATTTATCAAGTCTGTGATCAAGGTCGTATGTGACTTTGCACTCAAGAGTTGGTTGATCGTTGTTTGGAAGCGACTTCACGCTAACTTGAAAATCAATGCGTTTTGATTCAACATCAATCACATAATCGCCAGTGAGTTCCAAGATTTTTGATTTTTGACCATCAAGCAAAAAGTCGATTGAAATCTTGCCATCGGCATAATCTCTTTCAAAAATTTCGATGTCACTAACAAACAAACTGAGTGTGAACACTTTTTCGTCTTGTTGACGGACATGGAAAATGTAGTCACGAGTGGTTTCGTCAGTGTTTTTGTTGTAATCTTTTCCATCTTCCTGAGGGTTAACTGTCATGCTTGCATCAAGATGTTTGAGACTCTTAACAACATTTATCGTATTCGTGTTCGAGAAGCTTTCAAACAAGTATCCGCCAAATTGAATTTTTGGATTGCCCATATAATCTGAAACAACAGTTGCAAAGAAAATTCTGAAATTTCCAACATCTTTTGCTGTCAAAATGCCGTTTGGAATTTCAAAAACTTCATATTGATTTGAACTGTCTGGAACTGCAAAATTTCCAGAATAAAGCGAACAGTTAATCACATTTTCAAGGTTTTCGCCTTCCGTTGAATAAGCAAAGAAACGAACAACTTTGTATGTTGCATTCGGATTTTTGATATCAACAAAGTCTGCAAGATTTATTGTTGGATAATATTTTTCTGCCGCAGTCTCTCCGTCAAGGACAACAAGAGTTTTAATTGCTGGAAGCGTGCTTTTCCATGCAACATCAGAAGAAATTGGGTCTGCAACCAAAATGTTATTGAAAGGAATTTCAAAATTGATTTCTGTTGGCACAGATGACGAAGACGAATAGTATTCATAAGAAAGTTTTGCAATAATTTTATATTTTCCAGTTTCGCTTGCAATAACTTTCCATGAAGAAAGATTTGCATCGTTTTTATTTATTTTTGCTTTGACGCCATTTTCTTTTTTGGAAGAGGTTTGTCCAACAATTTCAAGCTTGTCTCCAGCATCTTCCCAAGCACCATCGCCATTTTGCCAATAAGCAAAAAGTTTGATAACTGCGATTTTATCCTCAAGTTTTGCAACTCCCGCATCAGACGCAAGTCCAAGCCCCAAATCAAATGCATTGTCAACCTTTCCGTTTGCGACCAAAGTCATAGGAGAATTGATTGCAAGGTTCATATATTCATCATTTGTTGAACTTGTGAAACTTGTGATTTTTTGGTTTGTTCCAAAAATTTGAGAACTTGCACCACTTATTCCATTTGAATTCATCATTGTGATTAGTTCTTCATCTGAATATCCTTTGCTCTGTGCCGCATATTCATCAGCACTTGTCCTGAAACAATATGCATTGATTTTGATGTCTTCAACTGTGGTTTGTCTCAAAACCTCAATCAAATCATTTTCACCATCAACAAAATCAATATGTATACCTTTCCATGCGGTTGGAATTTCAAACAAAACTTTTCGTGGCTCGCCCTTTGTTGTTTTTGCACTTTTTGCTGGTGTGAAAACCGGTTGCAAACGAACAACAGAGCCAACGGCAAGTTCGACAACTTTGTTGTCTTCTTCACCCTCGGCAAGTGTCTTCATATAATTTTTCAAATTTCGTGCTGAAACGGTTCCAATTTTTGTTCCAGTCGTCGTCACGAGTTCAACTCCAAGTGAGTGAACAGGCACATCAACTTCAACCGTGAGAGGTGTTGCTTCTTGAATGAGTGGGTTTGTTGATTTCGCACGGATTATTGATGTTCCGCCAACATTCCATTCTTCTGTCATGCCAGCATAGTGGGTTTTGTTGACTTTGACAGTGAAAGGTTTTCCAAGTTTGACAACTTTTGGAATTGTAATAATTCCGTCACTAATCATTCCATCTGCTTCAGTTTGATTGGTAAGAGAAAGTGTGACATCTTTTTCCGTGACATTCTCCGTTGTCGTGTTCACAACAACTTCAAAGTCATTCTCTGTAAGTTTTTCAGTAATTTCAAACGCAATGTCTCCGGGTTGAACAACCTCTTTGTCGAACTTGCCCGTCAAAAACAAAACGCCCGCTGTGATTCCCACAACCGCCAATATAAATCCGAAACATGCCAAAACGATCTTAAAATATCTCATAGCTCCCCACCATTAATATTGCGCACAAGACTTTTTTGTATTGTTTGCAATAAATCTTGTTATTATTATAATAATATAAAATTCGACAAGTCAAACAAATGACAAACATTTGCCACTCTTTAATCACAAAAATAACCCCCATCATTCACATTCATTCCAACCGCTAAACATACTCCTGCCCTCAAATGTTGCTTAATCATTGCTTAAATATGCCATTTGCAATCGTTTAGCACTCTTATTTAGTCGCCACATCTGCAAATAAAAAGGTTTTACGAGTGAGATGATTTTCATGCTGCACGGTTCTGGAATGACATAGAGCTAGATGTCGATTTTGCATATCCATTTGGTTTAATTCAAGAGTTATGGCACTTTTTGCCTTAACTCTTCTTATTTGCCAAACTGCATGAAACAGAAAGGTTTGTCAAGAGTTTGAGTGCAACAGCACTCAAATGCATTTACTCTTGACAAATTCTTTTTGTT
>ENA-USUJ01000856-USUJ01000856.1-human-gut-metagenome-genome-assembly--contig:-NODE-856-length-27103-cov-9.558388_pt1 | contig 27103 bp, 25 predicted proteins | sample MGYA00250061_ERZ773398 | MGnify/ENA primary metagenome ERZ773398 (study PRJEB29103, sample SAMN06111992) | human gut metagenome | biome: human gut; feature: ankylosing spondylitis patient; material... | reverse complement strand
CAGGCCCAGTGCCTGCAGCTGGCTCTTGAAGCGGGCCACGTTCTTGGCGGTCACGATTTCCGGGTTGATGTGGTTTTTCAGGGCATAGTTCTCGGTCGGCAGACCAAAAGCATCCCAGCCCATAGGGTACAGGACATTATAGCCGCACTGACGCTTTTTGCGTGCCACAATATCCAGCGCGGTATAGCTGCGGGGGTGGCCAACATGCAGGCCGGCCGCAGACGGGTACGGGAATTCTACCAGTGCATAGAACTTAGGTTTGGAATGGTCGATCTCAGCATGGAAGGTGTGTTCATCCTGCCATACCTTTTGCCATTTGGCCTCAACGGCGTTGAAATCATATTTAATAAAGCTTCTCTCCCCACAGAAATTTGTGCGTACTGTGCTTTTGCGCTCCGCATCGGCTCCCCTGGAGGGGAGCTCCGGCGCAGCCGGTGAGTGGTGGTTCGGCGTCACGCACCCCTGTATTTTATGTTCTTTCGGGGTGCCAGCTCCCCTCAAGGGGAGCCATCCAGCATCCATGTTTACGCCTGCTCTTCCGGCTTTTCTTCCCACTCTTCGGCGGGCAGCTCCTTGGCGTCAGCCCACAGGTGCTCCAGGTCATAGAAGTCATGGGCTTCCGGCGTAAATACATGCACAATCACGCTGCCGTAATCCAGCAGCACCCAGCGGTTGCCGTCATGGCCTTCGGTGCGCAGCACGTTCACGCCTGCGCGGCCCAGCTGGAAGTCCGCCTCGTCTGCCAGCGCGCCCACATGGGTGGTGGAATTGCCGGTTGCGATCACGAAATAATCCGTTACCGTGGTCAGGTTTTCCACATGCAGGATGCGGATATTATAGCCTTTTTTCGCGTCCAGCGCGCGGGCCAGACGGATGGCAAGTTCTTTGCTTTCCATTCAATTCTCCTTTGTTGCAGGATCTATCATTCTGACGGGGTGCTGTCACCATCGGTGCTGTCCCCGTCCGTGCTGTCATCCGGTGCCGGGGTTGCGGTATCGTAAACATCCGTTGTGGCCGAACCGTCAATGTTGTTTGTCTGCTGTGCGTTGGAAATTTCCTCGTTCAGGGTTCCCATAAACTGCACGCTGGGGTCAGATGCCGTCAGGCCGCTTAAATCAAACAGGCCGTCATCCCCTGCAATGTTCAGCTGGCTGGCATCCACCGGGCCGGTATTCTCGCGGAAATACTCGTTCAGCAGGTCTGCCGTTTCCTGCCTTGCCACCACAACGGTACTGTTGCCGTTATAGCTGATGGCCTGACCCATATACACGGGGATCTGGCAGAACATGATGTTGGAGCTGGAAATTTTCAGCATACTGACCGCCACGCTGACCAGCTCGGTTGAACTCAGGTCAGTTTCCATCTGGCTGGTAATGACCGGCAGCAGCTTGGCGATATCCCACACCGTCATGCTGCGCATACGGGCGAACAGCGCTGCATAGAAGTACCGTTGCATGCGCAGGCGGCCCAGGTCAGAGTCTGCATAAATGTGGCGGGTACGCAGGAAGAACTCTGCCGCCGCGCCGTCCATGGTCTGGTAACCCTGGCTCAGGTGGCTTCCGCCGTAATCCATCTCCTGCGGCACATACACTTTGATGCCGCCGAAGGTATCAATGATCTGGGTCAGCGCTTCCAGCCGGACAGACAGGTAGCCGTCCACATGCAGGCCAAAAATGTTATAGATCTCATCGGCCAGCGCGCTGATGTTGTTGCTGCCGTTGGAGCCCTGCGTTTTGGCAATGGCGTTGATCTGATAATTGCCGGAGAAGCTGGCGTCCGTGGTAACAAAGATGTTGCGCGGGATCTGCAGCATCTTGACCTGGCCGGTTTCATTGTTGAAGTGCAGGTACAAAATCATGTCGGTCATGCCGTCATCTACCTGCGAATCGGTTTCCTGTCCGGTCTCGGTGGAGGGGGCAATGCCAAACACCAGCAGGTTGAACTCTTTGCCCGCATACTCTTTGGGGGTGTTGATCAGCTGGTTCAGGCTGATGGACCCCGCCGACGGTGCAATGGCGTGCATGATAAAGACGACCGTGCCAAAAAAGATCACAGCGATGGCCAGCAGGGTGCCCAGTAACACCTTCCACCAGCCGCCTTTTTTCTTTTTCTTGCCGTTCGGGCCATAGGGGCCTGCGCCGCCTTTGCCTTTGCGGCTGCCGCCCTTGGGCGGTTTGCCACCGCCGCCTGCGGCAGATTTGCTGCCGCTCTTGCCTGCGGCGGATTTTCCGCTTCCGGCTGCCGGTTTCCCGGCGCTGCGTGAAGCCTGCATAACGGTGTCCTCCTGCTGCGGCGCGGCTTGGGGTGCAGCGGGCTGGGCAGCGCGGCGGGCCACACGCGCCTGATACTCTGCATCCGCGTTCATATCATAATGTGCGCGGCTGCCTTTGGTTTCGTTCAGATCCAGCCGGCGCACCTGGGTGCGGGTGGCCCCCTGTGCGCTCTGGCTGCGGGCGCGGCGCTGCAGCTCCAACGCCTGGCGCTGGGCGCGGGTCAGGGGCTGCTCGCTCTGGGCAGCGGCCTGGGTCTGCTGGCGCGCGGCAGCTTCGCGGGCAGCGTGGGCTTCCTGGGCCTGCTGCTGGGCAGCAGCGGCGCGGGCTTCCTGCTCTTTCTGCTGGGCGGCGCGGTAACGGTCAACATCGGTTTGCTGCACACGGTTAAAGCTGCGGGTGCGGCGGGTGTTATTGGCGGCAAGCTGCTGTGCACGACGGCGGGCAGCTTCGTACTCATCCTGATTCAACGCACTGCCTGTTTTCACAGTACGCCCGGTGTTCACCGTGCGCGGCGCGTCACCAGCATGGTAGACATTGCGCGGCGCATCGCCGGTGTTTACCCTGCGGATCTCGCTCATAACGTTCCTCCCTTTTATTCAAACGATGGGAACTGGTCTTTCATCTTATTCGGTTACGGCACACCCGCAAAAGGCAGTGCCTGCCCCTTTATCGGGTGCAGGCCGCGCGGGCATCATCCAGTGCGGCAACGGTGTCGGGGTCCAGTGGGTTGCCTTTTTCGCGCACAAAGGCAATGCTTTGTTCCAGTGCATGGCACAGCGCCAGGTCCAGGTTCTGCATTTCCTCGGCACGCAGCGCCTCCACACCGGGGTAATCCCGTTCGGCACTGGTCATATCCGCCATGTAAATAATCTTGTCCAACAGGCTCATGTTCTGTTTGCCGGTGGTATGGCACTCAATGGCAGATAAAATTTCCGGGTCCGTCACACCCCACTGTGTCTGGCACAAAACCGAGGCCGCGTACCCATGCCACACCGGCGCAGGGCGCTTGGCGGCATTTTTAGCTATTATAGCATTGTCAGCAAAAATCTGCAACATCTCTGCCTTGGGCAGTTCTTTCGCGCTGTCGTGCAAAAGTGCCGCTAATGCGGCCTTTTCCTCATCCGAGCCATAGCGTTTTGCCAGCTTGACTGCCATTTTTTTTACATTTATGGTGTGCTTGTAACGCTTTTCGCTCAAACGGCTTTTTACCAGCGCTTTTGCTTCGTCCACTGTCATCAAGATCCGCATCCTTTCCCTATTTTATTGTACCCTATCTATGGCTTCAAATCAGCTTGCCGTACAGCCCGTTCCGGTGTATCACATCCGCCACCGGCGGGGGCAGCAGCTCCTTCAGCCGGGCAGGGGGATACTTTCCTGCGCGGATATCGCTGGAGGCACACTCCAGCACCGGGGCACCCGCAAACATGATCTTCCCGCCTGCTTCTTCCAGCTTTTGGGCTGCTGCACGCAGAGCATCGCCATCGCCGGGTTCCCGGCTTTGCACCACCAGGGTGACCATAGCCAAAATTTCCCGCCAGCGGTACCATTCATCAAATGTTTCCAGCATATCGCTGCCAATTGTCATATACAGCTGAGCGCCGGGATACTTTTCCTGCAGCATGCTGACGGTATTATAGGTATAGCTGCGGCCTGCGCGGTCCACTTCCCACTGGCTCACCTGCACCTGGGGGCCAAGCGCCTTAAAGCATTCGCACATGGCAAGGCGCAGTTCGCCCGGCGTTGCGCTGGCATGCTTGTGGGGTGGGATGCCCGCCGGCATAACCAGCACCACATCCGGCTGCACCGCCTGCATGGCGGCCCGCAGGTTGTTCATGTGCCCGGCGTGGGGCGGGTCAAATGTGCCGCCAAATAGCAGTGCTTTCATCTTACTTTTTCAGCAGTTCCGCATAAGCAGATTCCTTCGGCTTTTTGCGGAACAGCACAAACTTGCGGCCAATCACCTGCACGCACTCTGCATGGATGGCTTCGCACAGGATGTCGGCAGCCTCGCGTGCATCATACTCGCTGTTTTCCAGCACCTTCAGCTTGATCAGCTCGCGGGCTTTGATGCAGTCATCCACGCCCTTGATCAGCGTTTCATCAATTTCGCCCTTGCCGATCTGGAAAACCGGCTCCATGGTGTTGGCCATGCCGCGCAGTGCGGCGCGCTGTTTGCTTGTCAAAGACATTGTTCGCTCCTTATTGTTCAGTCAAAATCAAATCGTTCTATTCAGTTTTTCTCTGCGGCTCATTCGCCCAAAAATGCGGCGAGCTCGGCTTCCAGCTTTTCCATGGCGCGGCCGCGGTGGCTGATGGCGTCTTTTTCGGCATCGGCCAGCTCGGCATAGGTGCGGTGTGCAGTGTTGGGTACCCCGCCCGCTGCCGGAGTTGGCAAGCTCCAACTTCCAGGTGCGCAGCTCCGGCGAGCGCATGGCCCGCAACACACCCATCCAGGGCACCGCGGCGGATATCATTAAGCTGGCCATGGTGCATGTCTGGCAGCGCCTGCGGGACGAAAAACTGCAGGCCCGCCTGCTATTGCAGGTACACGATGAACTGATCGTGGAAGCGCCGGAAAACGAAGTGGAACAGGTCAAGCGTATTCTGAAAGAGGAGATGGAGCAGGTGGTATCCTATTCCGTCCCCCTCACCGCCGAAGTCGGCACCGGCAAGACCTGGCTGGAAGCACATTAACAGATAGGAGGTAGGAAGTAGGAGTTAGGAGTTAATTAGGAATTAGCAATGAGCAATGAGAAATTGCAATGCTCCCGCCAACCTTGCTGCAAATCCCGTCATGGCATCTGTAGCAAGGTTTCGGAACGGTCAAGACCGTTCCCTACAGATCAAAATAAAAGGTTGCTAAAATCTTTTCGTTCCTATTAACTCTTAACTCCTCCCTCCTAACTTCTAACTTCACACGGGGGTATACAATGTATATTTTAGGCATCGAATCGAGCTGCGATGAGACGGCAGCTGCGATTGTGGAGGATGGAAAACATTTAATTTCCAACGTTATTTCTACCAGCGTCAAAGAACAGGCGCTTTACGGCGGTGTTGTGCCGGAAATTGCCAGCCGCCGCCATGCGGAATACATCAGCGCAACGGTGCAGCAGGCTTTGCAGGATGCCAACATGTCCATTGCGGATGTGGACGCGGTGGCCGTCACCTTTGCCCCCGGCCTGATTGGGGCCGTGCTGGTGGGGGTCAACTTTGCCAAGGGCCTGGCTTACGGCGCGGGCAAGCCGCTGGTGCCGGTACATCACCTGCGCGGGCACATTGCAGCCAACTATCTGACCCACCCACAGCTGGAGCCGCCATTCCTCTGCCTGGTGGCCAGCGGCGGCCACAGCCATATTGTGCAGGTAGAGGACTGGTGCAAGTACCATGTTCTGGGCCGCACGGTGGATGACGCCGCGGGCGAAGCGTTTGATAAAGTTGCCCGCACCCTGGGGCTGCCCTATCCCGGCGGGCCCAGCGTTTCGCAGGCCGCCAAAACCGGCGACCCACACTATTACAAGCTGCCCACCCCGCATGTGGAGGGTAAATACAACGTGAGCTTTTCCGGCTTAAAGACTGCCGTTGTCAACGAGGTTCACAACGCCCAGCAGCGCGGTGAGGAAGTGCGCGTGGCCGATATGGCCGCCAGCTTCCAGGAGCGCATTGCACAGATCCTGGCCAAAAAGCTGCTGGCCGCCGCAGCGGATACCAACGCCAAAACCATCTGCCTGGCGGGCGGCGTTGCGGCCAATGGCCGTCTGCGCCAGCTGGTGAACGATGGTGCCCAGAAGCTCGGCGCGAAAGTGTATCTGCCGGAACTGAAATACTGCGGCGACAACGGCGCGATGATCGCCGCGCAGGGCTACTATGAATTCAAGGATGGCAACATTGCAGACCTTACCCTGAACGGTCTGCCCACCCTTTCCATTGACTATCGCTAAGCGTTTTTTGCTTAAAAAGCGGTTTTGCACGTTCAATTCTGCATTTTGCCCCTGTTCCCCATATTGCAAAACCCTGCCGCTTATTGTAAAATAAGAAAATCGACAATATTACAATCTACAATATTTTATTGGAGTGGAATACATGGCTGACGAAAAGTTTTCCAATTTTTTGACTGAGATCATTGACGCGGATCTTGCCGAGGGCAAGGTCAAGGAGATCCATACCCGTTTTCCGCCGGAGCCGAACGGATACCTGCACATTGGTTCCGCCAAGGCCATTTACATCAACTACATGACCGCCAAAACCTATGGCGGTAAGTTTAACCTGCGCTTTGACGATACCAACCCCGCCCGCGAAGGCGACGAGTATGTGCAGAGCATCCTGAAAGATCTGGAATGGCTGGGTGCCACCCCCAACGGCGGCATTTTTTACGGCAGCGATTACTTTGAAAAGTGCTATGAATACGCCGAAAAGCTCATTCAGGAAGGCAAAGCCTATGTGGATGACCTGACCCGCGAGGAGATGCAGGAATACCGCGGCAACGATGCCGGTAAGCCCAGCCGTCCTTCCCCCTACCGCGACCGCACCCCGGAAGAAAACCTCGACCTGTTCCGCCGGATGCGCGCGGGCGAGTTTGCCGATGGCGAAAAGACCCTGCGCGCCAAAATCGACCTGGCCAGCCCCAACATGAACCTGCGTGACCCGGCGATTTACCGCATCAAGCATGTTTCCCACCACCGCCAGGGCGATAAGTGGTGCATCTACCCCCTGTATGACTTTGCCCACCCCATTCAGGACGCCATTGAGGGCATCACCCATTCCATGTGCAGCCTGGAATTTGAGAACCACCGCCCCCTGTATGAGTGGGTCGTGACCAATATTTTTGGCGCCGGCTTCCCCAAGCAGCGCGAATTTGCCCGCCTGAATGTGACCAACACCGTCATGAGCAAGCGCTACCTGCGCGAACTGGTGGAAAAGAACATTGTGGATGGCTGGGATGACCCCCGCATGCCCACCCTGTGCGGTCTGCGCCGCCGCGGCTATACCCCCACCAGCATTTTTGAGTTTGTGCGCACCGCCGGTGTTGCCAAAGCAGACAGCCTGGTGGATATGCGCCAGCTGGAAGCCGTGCTGCGCGCCGAGCTGGAGCTGAACGCCGCCCGCCGCGTTGCCGTTCTGGAGCCGGTCAAGCTGGTGATCGACAACTACCCGGCTGACCAGGTTGAGTATTTTGACCTGCCCAATAACCCCAACCGCGATGCCAACGACACCACCACCCGCCCGGTTGCCTTTACCAAGGAAGTCTGGATCGACAAGAGCGACTTTTTTGAGGTTCCCCCGCCGAAGTTCAAGCGCCTGACTCTGGGCAGCGAAGTCCGCCTGATGGGCGCTTACCTGGTGCGCTGCACCGGCGTGGACAAGGACGAAGCCGGTAATGTGGTGACCATCCATGCCGAAGCCGACCTGGAAACCCGCAACGGCAACCCCGCCGATGGCCGCAAGGTGCGCGGCACCATCCATTGGGTCAGCTGCGAGCACTGCGTGGACGCTGAGATCCACCTGTACGACAAGCTGTTTACCGAAGCCAACATGAACGGCATTCCCGATGGCGCTGACTTCAAGGATTACCTGAACCCCGACAGCGTGCAGGTCATTGACCACGCCAAGCTGGAAGAGAGCCTGGCCGATGCCAAGCCCGGCGAGCGGTTCCAGTTCGTGCGCACCGGTTACTTTACGCCGGACAGCAAGAACCCCCACGTTTACAACCGCATCGTCACCCTGAAGGACAGCTTCAAGTTCTGATTTTTCAGGCTTTTCCTTTCATCGTTCAAATTATAATTCAACGGCACCGTTATTATGCGCGTAAGCTGCTTCAAAGTAGTCGAGGCTTTCAAAAGTAATGCCCTGATAGTTTCCGACATTCAACACATCAAAAGTTAGATTCAGAACATCACCAGCGGAATATTGGTCAAGAAGATTTCCTGCAAATTTCCATCCTATGTTTTCCTCATAAGTATCCTCGGTAAAATAAAATGTAGTCGCATCCTCAGTCGCATCATAACTAATGTCAATAATTATATCAGAGAAATGAACTTGATCTCCAGCATTAAAGTCTTTGAGATAATCTACAGTTTTTCCATCAGCAGGATTAATAAATTGAGCATTAAGTTGTGTCATATCAACAACCTCTGGAGGAAGAGAATTAAGTCTGTAAGATTCTGCAACAGAGAATTGATAAACTCTGTTATTATCCCCAAAGTAAAATCCATCTTCCGTCATAGGAACACTTGAACGAGCATTGGCATTGTAATAATGGGCATAATACAACTGCCATTTGTATGTCTCAGTTGAAACAAACTGTGCTTTCCATGTACCAGAACTGTCTCCTGCTTTCTTTGTATAAAACATATACTGATTTGTACCAGTAGTTGCTTGACTTACCGTATCACCAGAGGCATCTGACAAGATGAGTGCAATCTGTGTAAAAATATCGACAAAGATAATCCTATGTCCATGCATACGGATAGAACCAACGCTGTTATCTACTTCTGGACGAAAATAAACCTCAGGCCCCATATCACCCGTGTTATATTCTATGCTAGGTGAAACAAGATAGGCCCAACTACTATCCTTTTCACTCTGTCCATCGAGATCGATAAGCTTTTCCACATAATCTGAAAGGATAATCCAGCCAATCTTCCACCAATTCACTTTGCTTGCTTCAGCAGAAGAACTGATATTCTCGTTGTCGGCATAAGCAAAAGTAGTGTTAGAAAAACTTATGCACATAACCAAGGAAAGAGTAAGTGCAACAATCTTACGTGTTAGCTTTTTCATTAAAAGCCCCCCTTCTCTTATAAAACCAAAACAATAATGCAAATGATGGATGCAATAAAAAAGAATACTCCAGCAACCCGCATCAAACCAAGATATAAATCTGTAGGTTCACCGCCTTTTACAGAAAAGAAGTGTTCAATTTTCCATAAAAGTTCCGGCTTAAAAATCATAAAAAAACTTAATAGAAGCAAAAGGATAAGCCATATGTTATCTATGTATAACACTTCCTTTCTGCTAATACTGAAAATTCAAATAAAAAAGCGCATAAGTAGACAAATAATCATGCCTAACTTATGCGCAAATAGAAACAATTTTAATTCTAAGCCTCCAAAGCTGGCAGCGTCGGTAAAAATGCTCCATTATTAAGTTAGGCAACTTAACCTTAAAACAAATCATCGGTCTTACCTCCCAACAATATAAATTTCGACTTTTCACTTTTATTTTATCACCTAAAGCAGAACTTGTCAATGAATTTGTCTAAAATAAGTCGATTTTCTTTTTTGATTATGTGCATTTTTAACTAATAGAAAGAAAGTTGTATTGAGGGCGATTGGTGTTCCTTATTCCATATGTCGGAACTGTATGAAGTGAAAATAGTTTATCCGTTGAAGAGTCACTCCACAGGTTATGCTTGATTCTTTCAAAGTTATGTTTCTATAATATGCATCCGTACTGTCATATTATAATTCACATTATTGGATAATATAAATTGACAAGTATAAGATAAACAGACAAGGAGTCGCTGCCACCCGTAAAACGGGTGGCTCGGGACGCAGGCTTTAAGCCCACTCTACTTGGCCGCGCCTCAAGGCGCTAGCTTTCTCTTTTAGGCTATACTAAAGTTTTTATTTCCCTGGTACAACCGGGGATTTTTTTGCTTCAAGCCGCCAATTAGAACGGCAGCCACAAAGATTTTTCTTTGCGGCTGCCGTTTTCTTGAATTCATCACTTGACAATGTGGCAAAGAGCTGATGAGCGTGGATGAGCTTGCCGTGCTGGATGGCGGCAAGTGCATCTTGCAGCTTCGCGGCGTCCGCCCGTTTCTGTCCAACAAATATGATCTCACCAAGCATCCCCTCTACCGCTACACAGCGGATTATGACAAGAAATACGCCTTTGACATAGAGCGTTTTCTGTCCCATCGCCTCAAGCTCAAGCCGGATGATGCAGTTGAGGTGTATCAGGCAGACCTTTCCGGTGAACCTGTCGCCTGACGGCGGCAGCCTAATTTGACAACGACTCGATGAAACTTCGTGGAAGAAATGTACCCTCCAAAATCTAAAAACATATTTTTCGGAGGTACTATTTATGGCTTTCTTTAATTCTGCTGTTGGTGTTCTTCAGACCCTCGTTGTGGCGCTGGGCGCTGGCCTCGGCATTTGGGGTGCGATCAATCTGCTGGAGGGCTACGGCAACGACAACCGTGCGATGCGTTCCTGACTGAAAAGGTCAGGCACAGGTCGAAGGACGAATGAAGTCCAAAACCTTGGAGAACTGATATTTCGATGGATGAAATGAGGGGGTAACGCCCCGAAGCGTCCACACTAATACTCCGACTGGCATAGGTGCGCAACCGCCGATTGTCAGAAGCTCGGTGAAGTCGGCAGAGAGATGCCGTAGTTTTGGCTGCAAGGCTGAAATCGAAAGCTGTCCAGAGGTGGATAGCGCATCCTATATGCCGGGTGTCAGCCGCACATGGTTAGTATGTATGGAAATACTGACGAACTTCTGAATGTACAAGTCTAAACGTTGATACCATCGAAACGGTGGTACTCCTTATACGGAGGTATTCGTGGACAAGTAAAAATGGTTGTTATGAAAGTCCATGTGCCGTTACAGGCGGCACGATTCGTAAAGAATTGAATACAGGCTTAGAGGAAGAACCTAAATGCGGCCCATGATAGAAATATCGGAACGCAGGAAGCTGAAAACATTTAGCCTGTTGCAAGGCTGCGAGATGGTGGATGGGAATACCTTCGTGAGAAGGCAATAACCATTCTTTGTTTCAGTGAAAGTAGTGGCGTAGTACCTATGAAGCCGTGAAAAAGTAAACGGTGGAGGAAAGGCCACAAGTCGAATTTGGCAAAAGAAGCACACACAAAGTGTCGCAAGCCCTGTATGACCAAATTCGATGGAACGCCGTGTGCGGTGAAAGCTGCACGCACGGTGTGGAGCCGGGGAAAAGCTGGAGATCATATCAAATGCTTACCTATGGCTATCTGGTGCTAAATCTCAGGGCATGAAGCAACTGATGGCCGGGGGCGGGGTGGCCTTGATTGGCATTACCCTCGTGCCGCTGCTGTCCGGTCTGTTCGGCTAATCAGGCAGCTCGTTTGCTTCCCATAAATCCACGGAGGGTGCCGCTTTCGGGCGGCATCCTCCCGAAAGGAGGGCAACCCTATGGATTTCTTATGGGATAAGATCACGGAATGGCTGAAAGAAATGCTCATCGGCGGTATCGTGAGCAATCTGTCCGGGATGTTCGATGCGACCAATCAAAAGGTTGCCGAGATCTCCGGTCAGGTGGGCTTATCACCGCAGGCATGGAACGGCAGCATTTTCAGCATGATACAAAACCTGTCGGAAACCGTGATCGTCCCCATCGCAGGCGCAATTCTCGCCTTTGTGATGACGCTGGAGCTGATCCAGCTCATTACCGACAAAAATAACCTCAACGACATGGACACATGGATATTCTTCAAGTGGGCGTTCAAGTCCGCTGCCGCTGTCCTGATCGTAACAAACACATGGACGATTGTGATGGGCGTGTTCGATGCCGCCCAAAGCGTCGTTGCCAGCGCCTCCGGGCTGATTATCGGCGACACCAGCATCAACATTTCAAGCGTCATGGTGGGCATTGAGGATCGGCTGATGGAAATGGAGCTGGGGCCGCTGTTCGGCCTGTGGTTCCAGTCGCTGTTCGTTGGCATTACCATGTGGGCGCTGACCATCTGCATTTTCATTATCACATTCGGAAGAATGATTGAAATATATCTCGTCACCTCTGTTGCCCCCATTCCGATGGCGACCATGATGGGCAAGGAATGGGGCGGCATGGGACAGAACTACATCCGTTCCTTGCTGGCGCTGGGCTTCCAAGCATTTCTCATCATCGTCTGCGTTGCCATCTACGCCGTTCTGGTGCAGAACATCGCGCTTGTGGATGACATCATCTACGCCATCTGGACTTGCATGGGCTACACGGTGCTGCTGTGCTTCTGCCTGTTCAAAACGAGCAGCCTTGCCAAGTCCGTGTTCAATGCACATTAACGGGGGTGATACCATGCTGACACTCACGCCCGTCGCGCTTGCAACAGCGAACGCATTTGTCAATGCGCATCACCGGCACCATAAGGCAACTGCTGGACATAAGTTTTCCATCGGCTGTGCCAAGGATGGAGAGCTTGTCGGTGTTGCAATCGTAGGCCGTCCTGTGAGCCGGTATCTGGATGATGGCTGGACATTGGAGGTCAATCGTCTTTGCACCACCGGCGAGAGAAACGCTTGCAGTATTCTCTATGCCGCATCTGCGCGGGCGGCAAAGGCAATGGGATACCGCAAGATCATCACCTATACGCTGGATAGCGAGAATGGCAGCAGTCTCCGCGCCGCTGGTTGGAACTGCGCAGGCTTGGCAGGCGGAAAATGCTGGACAGGCAGCCGTAAGCCCACCTCCGCTTTGTACCCGGCGCAGATGAAACTTCGATATGAAAAGCTCTTATAAAGGGGGATTTCTATGGCCTATGTCAATGTCCCAAAGGACTTAACCAAAGTAAAAACCAAGGTGCTGTTCAACCTCACGAAACGGCAGCTTATCTGCTTCGGAAGCGGCGCACTCATCGGCGTACCGCTTTTCTTCTTGCTCAAGGGCAGCATCGGTACCAGCCCCGCCGCAATGGTGATGATGGTGGTGATGATCCCGGCCATGCTGTTCGCCATGTATGAAAAGAACGGTCAGCCGCTGGAGGTCGTCATCCGCAACATCTACCGCGTGTGCTTCCAGAGGCCGAAGCAGCGCCCGTATAAGACCAACAATTTTTATGCCGTTCTGGAGCGGCAAAACCAGTTAGACCGGGAGGTGTATCAAATTGTCCGAAAAGAAAAAGCTGACCCGCGCCGAACGAAAACAGATCGAAGCCGCCATCGCAAGAGCGAACCGAACGGATAAGAAGGAAAAATCGGCGCAGGACAGCATCCCGTATCAGCGTATGTGGCCGGACGGCATCTGCCGTGTGACCGACACGCGCTACACCAAAACGATCCAGTATCAGGACATCAACTACCAGCTTTCGCAGAACGAGGACAAGACCGCCATCTTTGAGGCGTGGTGCGATTTCCTGAACTACTTTGACAGCTCCGTGCAATTCCAGCTTTCCTTTGTGAACCTCTCGGCTTCGCAGGAAACCTTTGCACGGAGCATTTCCATTCCGCCCTGCGGGGACGAGTTTGACGGCATCCGCGCCGAGTACGCCGGTATGCTGCAAAATCAGCTTGCCCGCGGCAACAACGGCCTCATTAAGACCAAGTATCTCACGTTCGGCGTTGAGGCCGACAACCTCCGCGCGGCAAAGCCCCGTTTGGAGCGCATCGAAACCGACCTTCTGAACAACTTCAAGAGGCTGGGCGTTGTGGCTGCGCCGCTGAACGGCTTTGAGCGCCTGCACGTCATGCACGACATTCTGCGGATGGACGAGCAGGAGCCGTTCCGCTTTTCGTGGGACTGGCTGGCTCCCTCCGGGCTGTCCACCAAGGACTTTATCGCGCCCAGCTCCTTTGAGTTCAAGACCGGCAGGATGTTCCGCATGGGCAAAAAGCTGGGTGCGATCAGCTTCGTGCAGATTCTGGCACCGGAGCTGAATGACCGGATGCTGGCGGATTTTCTGGATATGGAGAGCAGCGTCCTCGTCAATCTCCATGTGCAGTCTGTGGATCAGGTCAACGCCATCAAGACCGTCAAGCGCAAGATCACCGATCTCGACAAGTCCAAAATCGAGGAACAGAAAAAAGCTGTCCGCGCCGGGTACGATATGGACATTATCCCGTCCGACCTCGCCACCTACGGCGCGGAGGCCAAAAAGCTGTTGCAGGATTTGCAGTCCCGCAATGAGCGAATGTTCCTGCTGACCTTCCTCATTCTCAATACGGCAGACACGCCCCGGCAGCTTGACAACAACATCTTCCAGACCTCCAGCATCGCGCAGAAATATAACTGCGCGCTGACCCGGCTGGACTTTCAGCAGGAGGAAGGACTGATGAGCAGTCTCCCGCTGGGGCTGAATCAGATCGAGATTCAGCGGGGCTTGACCACCTCCAGCGTGGCGATTTTTGTGCCTTTCACCACGCAGGAGCTGTTCCAGAACGGTTCGGAGGCGCTGTACTACGGCATCAACGCCCTTTCCAACAACCTCATCATGGTAGACCGGAAGCTGCTGAAAAATCCCAACGGTCTGATTTTAGGCACTCCCGGCAGCGGCAAGTCGTTTTCGGCAAAACGTGAGATCACCAATGCGTTTCTCATCTGCCCCAAGGATGACATCATCATCTGTGACCCGGAGGGCGAATATACACCGCTGGTGGAGCGTTTGCACGGTCAGGTCATTAAGCTGTCGCCCACCGGCAAGGGCTACGACGGTTCGCCCTGCTACATCAATCCGATGGACTTGAATCTGGATTACAGCGACGATGATAACCCGCTGAGCCTGAAATCCGACTTCATTCTGTCGCTGTGCGAGCTGATCGTCGGCGGCAAGGATGGGCTTGCCCCTGTGGAAAAGACCATCATCGACCGCTGCGTGCGCATCGTCTACCGGGACTACCTCAATGACCCGAAACCGGAGAATATGCCGCTGCTGGAGGACTTGTATAACGCCCTCCGTGCGCAGGATGAAAAGGAAGCGCAGTACATCGCCACCGCCCTTGAAATCTACGTCACCGGCTCTCTGAATGTGTTCAACCATCACACGAACGTGGATGTGAATAGCCGCATCGTCTGCTACGACATCAAGGAGCTGGGCAAGCAGCTCAAAAAAATCGGGATGCTGGTGGTGCAGGATCAGGTCTGGAACCGTGTGACCATCAACCGCGCCGCCCATAAAACGACCCGCTACTATCTTGACGAGTTCCATCTTCTTTTGAAGGAGGAACAGACGGCTTCGTACAGTGTCGAAATCTGGAAACGCTATCGCAAATGGGGCGGCATCCCCACCGGGATCACGCAAAATGTCAAAGACCTGTTATCCAGCCGCGAGGTTGAGAACATTTTTGAGAACAGCGATTTCATCTATATGCTCAATCAGGCCGCTGGCGACCGGCAGATTCTCGCAAAGCAGCTCAACATTTCGCCGCATCAGCTTTCTTATGTGACCCACTCCGGCGAGGGCGAGGGGCTGCTGTTCTACGGCAACACGATCCTGCCCTTCATTGACCACTTCCCGAAGGACACCGAGCTGTACCGCGTCATGACCACCAAACCGCAAGAGGTGGCATCGGCATGAAAAGAGAACCGCGTTTGCAGTTTTCCGATGCCGATCTTGCCGAGCCGAAGCTGGAAAAGCCCATCAAGCGGGTGAAAAAAGCGGAGGCCAAGGCGGATAAGGCGCAGGCGAAAATCCCCAAGAAAACCGTGGTCAAAAAGGAACGCGGCTTTGATCCTGCCACCGGCAAGGTCAAAACGCAGCTCCGTTTTGAGGAAGTGGATAAGAAAAAGCCGCCCTCAAAGCTGACCCATGCCGTGCAGGATGCCCCCGCCAACTTTGTTCTCTCTCAGGTTCACCGGGAGGTGCGGCAGAGCGAGGATGACAATGTAGGCGTAGAGGCCGCGCACAAGGTAGAGCAAGCCGTGGAGAGCGGCGGGCGGCTGGTGCAGTCTGCCCACCGCGCCCATCAGCTCAAGCCTTATCGTGCTGCCATCCGTGCAGAGAAAAAGCTGGAACGAGCCAATCTTGACGCGCTCCAGAAGAAAGCAGAGATCGACAGCCCCACCAGCAATCCCGTTTCCAAATGGCAGCAGAAGCAGGCAATTAAGAAGCAGTATGCCGCTGCCAAGCACAATCAGGCGGCGCAGACTACGGCAAAGGCGGCAGAGAATACCGCCAAGGCCGCGAAAAAAGCCGCTGAAAAGGCTGAGAAAGCGGGCAAATATGTGTGGGAACACCGGCGCGGCTTTGCCATTGCCGCCGCAATTCTGCTGATGCTGGCATTTCTGCTCAACGGCCTGTCCTCCTGCTCGGTGATAATGGATGGCGTCGGCTCCGGGATCGCGGCCAGCACTTATCCATCGCAGGACGCCGATATGCTGGGCGCGGAAGCGCAGTATTGCGAAATGGAAGCAGAGCTTCAGCGCTACCTCGACACCTATGAAAGCACCCATGACTACGATGAGTACCACTTTGATCTGGACACCATCGAGCATGACCCCTATGTACTCATTTCCATGATTACGGCGCTGCATCAAGGGGAATGGACGCTGGATGAGGTGCAGGGTACGCTCCAGATGCTCTTTGACCGCCAGTACATTTTGACCGAGGATGTGGTGGTGGAAACCCGCTACCGCACAGAAACCGACACATGGACGGACGCGGACGGCAACACCCATACGGACACCTATCAGGTGCCGTATGACTACTACATCTGCACGGTCACGCTGGAAAACTTCAATCTCTCCCATGTTCCCGTTTACATTATGAGCGAAGAACAGCTCGGAATGTACGCCACCTATATGGCCACCCTCGGCAACCGTCCCGACCTGTTCCCCGGTTCAGGCTACATCGGCAAGTATGTGGAGGGCAGCTATACCGACTACGACATTCCCCCGGAGGCGCTGGACGATGAGGTATTCGCCGCCATCATCAAGGAAGCGGAAAAGTATCTCGGCTACCCCTACGTTTGGGGCGGCAGCAGCCCCTCTACCTCATTTGACTGTTCGGGCTTCGTCAGTTGGGTCATCAATCATTCCGGTTGGGATGTGGGCAGGCTGGGAGCGCAGGGGCTATGCAATATCTGTACGCCCGTACCCTCTGCCAATGTCAAACCGGGCGATCTGGTGTTTTTCACCGGAACGTATGATACCCCCGGTGTCAGCCATGTGGGTATCTACGTCGGCAACAATATGATGATCCACTGCGGAGATCCGATCTCTTATGCGAACTTAAATTCAAGCTATTGGCAGTCCCATTTCTACCGCTATGGGCGCTTGCCGTAAAGGAGAGTGAACGATATGAACCCGAAAATTATGAAGCTCCGTGGGGAGCTGGAGAAGAACAAAGGCAAAATCTCCGATCTGCAAGGCCGCAACCGCGAGCTGGAAAAGCAGATTCGTGAGCTGGAGGACACCGACATCATCGGCATGGTGCGTGAGAACGGCATGACGATGGAGCAGTTTGCCGAGCTGTTCCGCCGTATGCAGGCCGCGCCTGCACCGGCCACTTCGGAAAAGGAGGCGTTGAACCATGACTAAAAACACACCGCGCATTTTTATCAGCCTGCTGCTGATGCTCCTGTGTATCGGGATTCTCCCCGTTTCCGCCTTTGCCAGCGGCGGCGACTATCCCGATGATGCGCTGCCCACCGCCGAAAGCAGCGCCGCAGACGCACAGGAAACAAAACAGATCGGCACGGTCACGACCAACGGCGGCAACCTGAACGTCCGCACCGGCGCGGGACTGGACAACACCGCGTTTACGCAGCTCCCCAACGGCACGGTGGTCGATGTGATTGGCAGGGACGGCGATTGGGTAAAAATCCTGCTGCCCGCCCGTGTGGGCTATGTGTACGGCGGCTATCTGACCGTCACCGACGCCGCCGACAGTACCGTGAGCATCGGCGGCATTACGCTTCCGTTTGATGAAAAAGAGCTGGCCGACCTCTGGCAGCTCCTTGTCGGCAGCATGACGGGCGGCAGCGACGCGCTGACACCGGACGGTAATCTGACGCTGATCGACGATATTGGCACCAGCACCAAGGCAGGAAAACAGTTCATTACGCTGGAAAGCAAGAACGGCAATACATTTTACCTGATTATTGACCGTGACGATGAGGGCGAAGAAACCGTCCACTTCTTAAATCAGGTGGATGAGGCTGACCTGATGGCGCTGACCGGCGAGGAAGAAACGCCCGCCACTTGCTCCTGCACCACAAAATGCGTGGCCGGTACGGTCAATACATCCTGCCCCGTCTGCGCGGTCAACATGACCGAGTGCGTGGGCAAGGAGGCAAAGCCCGAAGTCCCCGCTGAGCCGACAGAACCCGCCGCCGAGGAACCGGAGAAAAAGAGCGGCGTGGGCGGCATCCTCGTCGTCCTGCTGATTGTCGCGCTGGGCGGCGGTGCAGCGTTCTACATCTTCAAGCAGAAAAAGGCCAAGCCGCAGACCAAGGGCAGCGCCGATCTGGACGATTATGACTACGGCGAGGACGAGGACGAATACGAGTTTGAGCCGTATGAGGGCGAACCGGAACAGGATACTACGGAGGATACGGACGCATGAGATATTTCACCAATAATCCGCTGGAACGCCTGATGATGCAGAAGCCGAAAGCAGCGCGGGAGGACAGCCCTCCCGACGCTGCCAAGGAACACTTCTGCTACGGCTGCAAGCGCTTCGGACAGAGCTGCGTTCGCCCCTGCTACCGTGACGTAAAGAGAATGGAGGCTGCACCATGCGCCTTGTGATCGCCGAAAAACCCTCCGTGGCGCAGAGCATCGCCGCCGTGCTGGGTGCTAAATCACGGCATGACGGGTATCTGGAGGGCGGCGGGTACATCGTGTCGTGGTGTTTCGGGCATCTGGCAGAGCTGGCCGACGCCGCCGTTTACAATGCCGATGATGCCAAATGGACGCTGGCGGCGCTGCCCATCATTCCTACCTCGTTCCGCTTCATCGTCCGCTCTGAAAAGCAGAAGCAGTTTGACATTCTGCGGGAGCTGATGCGCCGGGAGGATGTGGCAGAGGTGGTCAACGCCTGCGACGCTGGGCGCGAGGGTGAGCTGATCTTCCGCACGGTTTACTGCCTTGCGGGATGCTCCAAGCCGATTCTGCGGCTTTGGATTTCTTCAATGGAGGATGATGCCATCCGCAGCGGCTTCCAGCAGCTTAAGTCTGGGCGCGACTATGACGGCCTGCATCAATCCGCCCTCTGCCGCGCCAAGGCCGATTGGCTGGTGGGCATCAATGCCACGCGGTATTTCTCCCTGACGTATGGCCGCACGTTGAACATTGGGCGCGTCATGTCTCCCACGCTGGCTTTGCTGGTACAGCGCGAGGCGGAGATCTCCGCGTTTGTGGCAGAGCCGTTCTACACCGTTCAGCTCGATTGCGGCTTTCCCGCCACGACAGACAGAATGAAGGACAGAAAGGATGCCGACGCCATCGCCAACACCTGCAAGGGCAAGACGGCAACGGTCAAAAGCGTAGAACGCAAGGAAAAGTCTGAGAAAGCGCCCGCGCTCTACGATTTGACCTCCCTCCAGCGCGACGCCAACCGCGTTCTCGGCTACACCTCTCAGCAGACCCTCGACTATCTCCAAGCGCTCTATGAAAAGAAGCTCTGTACCTACCCGCGCACCGACAGCCGCTATCTGACCGACGATATGGAGGGCAGCGTCCCCGGCCTTGTCGCCGCCGCTGCCGCTGTCTGCGGCATGGAGAAGCCTCCGACCATCTGCGCCAAGCAGGTATGCAGCAGTAAAAAAGTCACCGATCACCACGCCATTGTTCCCACCATCAGCGCGGAAAAGGTAGATATGGCCTCTCTGCCGCTGGGCGAACGCGAGGTGCTGAAGCTGGCGGCAAGGGGCTTGCTTCGTGCGGTGGATGAACCACATCGCTACGCAGAAACGGTCATTACGGTGGACTGTGCCGGTCAGAGCTTCACCGCCAAGGGCAAAACCGTCCTTGCTCCCGGCTGGAAGCGCTATGAGCAGGAGCAGGCAGAGGCAGCGCCCGCGCTGCCGGTGGTGACGGAGCAACAGACGCTTTCCGTATCTGCCGCATCGGTCAAGACCGGAAAAACCACGCCGCCCAAGCATTTCACCGAGGATACGCTGCTGGCTGCGATGGAGAACGCGGGCAAGGAGGATATGCCAGATGATGCCGAGCGCAAGGGCATTGGCACCCCGGCGACCCGTTCCGGTATCATTGAAAAGCTGGTGTCCTCCGGTTTTGTGGAGCGCAGGAAGTCCAAGAAGATCACAAATCTGCTGCCCACCTCCACCGGCACGGCGCTTATCACCGTTCTGCCCGAACAGCTCCAGTCTCCGCAGCTCACCGCTGAATGGGAACACCGCCTGAAAGAGATCGAGCGCGGCGAAATCGCCCCGGACAGCTTCATGGATGGGATCGCCGCCATGCTACATGAGCTGGTGCAGACCTACAAGCCCATCCCCGGTGCGGAAGTCCTGTTCCCCTCCGGGCGTGAGGTAGTCGGCAAGTGTCCCCGCTGCGGAGCCGAGGTGACGGAATCACCGAAAGGCTTTTTCTGTGAGAACCGTGCCTGTTCCTTTGTTCTCTGGAAAAACAGCCGCTTTTTCACAGCCAAGAAAAAGGTGCTGACAAAATCCCTTGCCGCTGCGCTTTTGAAAAATGGCCGCGCCCCGCTGAAAGGCTGCTACTCGGAAAAAACCGGGAAAACCTATGATGCCGTCGTTCTTCTGGAGGATGATGGGCAACGCGCGGGCTATAAGATGGTGTTCGACAATGGCTGATGCGCCGCGTATGGATCACAAGCAGCTCCGCCGCACCAAGAAGCTCATTCGGAAGCTCTGCTGCAATTACGATCACGGCAACTGCCTCGCGCTGGATGATGGAGAGCCTTGCGTCTGCGTACAGGGTATTTCCTACTCGCTGCTGTGCAACTGGTTCCGAAACGCGGTACTTCCCGCCGACCATGAGCTGCTGGCCGACGTGATGCGGGAAAGGCCGGGAAAGCGCTGCGCCGTCTGCGGTAAGCCGGTCTATTCTTCCTCCAATCGCACCAAATATTGCCCCGCCTGCGCCAAGCAGGAGCGTCGAAAGCAGGACGCCAAACGGAAGCGTAAACAATACTGGAACCTCCGCAAATAGAGACTGGGAAAGCCCCGTGCCGCAAGGCTTTTTCCATGCCGGATTGCAAGTGGCTGCGTCATTCTATCCGCAAGCGCAAAAACGGCCTCTATCTGCGGAGAATTGCCCCTGTGCAGGATGTGTTTTCTTCTGCGCAGGGGCGCTATTTTTTCTGAAAGGAGATCATCATGGCTGAAAAACAAACCAACAAAGACCGGATGCGGGAGATCGTTGACAGCATCGAAAATGGCATCAAGGAGCTGTTCGAGAGCGATAAGTACCGGAAGTACCTTGCCACCATGAGCCGCTTTCACCGCTACTCGGTCAATAATACCATGCTCATCTATATGCAGCGCCCCGACGCAACCCATGTGGCGGGCTTCAACAAGTGGCGCGATCAGTTCGGCAGGAACGTCCTGAAAGGCGAAAAAGGCATTCGCATCATCGCTCCTACTCCCTATAAGAAAAAGGTCGAGGAAATCAAGACCGACCCCGAAACCAATGCGCCGGTGCTGGACGCAGACGGCAAGGCCATCATTGAGGAAAAGGAAATCCGTATCCCTATGTTCAAGGTGGTATCCGTCTTTGACGTGTCGCAGACTTCTGGAAAGCCCTTGCCCCAGCTTGCCGCCGATCTGAGCGGCAATGTGCAGCAGTATGAGGTTTTCATGGAGGCGCTGCGCCGTGCTTCTCCCGTTCCGATGGAGATAAAGCCCGTTGCGCGGGATACGGACGGCTTTTTCAGCATTAAGGCGCAGAGCATCACCATCCGCGCCGGTATGAGTGAGGTGCAGACGGTATGCGCCGCCGTCCATGAGATTGCCCACGCCAAGCTCCACGACTACGAACACATGACGGAGCTTGCGGACGATGGTGAGACGATCCTTGTCCCCGGTGAAAAGAGCCGCAACACCGAGGAGGTCGAGGCCGAAAGCATCTCCTATGCGGTCTGCCAGTATTACGGCATTGAAACGGGCGAAAACAGCTTCGGCTATATCGCCACATGGTCAAAGGGCAAGGAGTTGAAAGAGCTTCGCGCCAGTCTGGAAACCATCAACAAGACTGCCTCCGAGCTGATTACGGACATTGACCGGCACTTTGCGGAGATTTGCAAGGAGCGCGGCATCAATCGTGAAGAAGTGAGCGCCACACAAACAGACGAAGCGCTTTATCTTGTGGATGGCTCGGTATATCTCCATGTGCAGCATACAGACGGCGGTTGGGACTATTCGCTCTACGACAAGGAAAGCAAAAAGCTGCTGGATGGCGGTGTTATTGACAGCAGCGCCATTGAAGATTCGCCGGTTGCATCTGTTGCCGGGGCTGTCCGAACGGAGGTATTTGCCATTCAGGGCATGACACCAACCAAGGTGACATTTGCAGATATGAGAATTCTGGAGGACTTGCAGGAGGCGCAGATTACGCCGCCCTTGGACAGCGAACAGATCACCGGCGCAGTCGCTGTTCCCACCGATGCGGCAGATAATATGCTCCCGGAGCTGGAACAGGCCGTCCCGATGCCTGACCCCACGCTGACGGTGGACGATATGCGCAGCTATGGGTATCTGGATAGCGATATGCTCCCGCTTTCCAAGGATCGGGCGGTGGAACTGCTGGAACATGACATCACGGTTTATATGCTCCATCCCGGCAACACCGAGGAAATGGTCTTTGAAGCCGAGGACATCATCAAGCACGACGGAATGTTCGGGATCACAAGACCGGATTGGGATGCGGTCAAAGGACATATCCCGCCCCGCGATGTGGAACAGCGCTTTTTGAACAGTCCCACCGATGCTATGGCGATCTACCAACTGCGCCGGGATGCGCCGGTCGAGCTGCGTTTTGCCAATCTCGGCAGTCTGGCCGCGCCGCCTGACCCGGCCAACTATGAAGCCGTCTATACCCGTGAGGTGTACCCGGACGATGATACCGGCAGAATCCTTGAAAACTTCTACTACATTTTCAACGATGAGCGCCCCGGCGATTTTGTGGGACACAGCCTCTCCGTCAGCGACATCGTTGCGCTGAAACAGGACGGCAAGGTATCCTATCACTACTGTGACAGCATGGGATTTCAGGAGCTGCCCGCCTTTCAGAAACCGGAGAATTACCTGAAAGCCGCCGAGATGTCGATGGAGGACGATTACGGCATGATCGACGGCATTATCAACAACGGCCCCAAACAGCCCACCGTCGCCGACCTTGAAGCACAGGTCAAGGCCGGTATGTCCATCTCCTTGATGGATTTGGCAGAGGCGGCACACCGGGAAAAGAAGAAATCTGTGCTGGAGCAGCTCAAAAGCCAACCGGCCCAAGAACGTCCACACAAAACAGCGCCCAAAAAGAGCGCGGAAAAGGAGCTTTGATATGAACATCACCTTTGAAGAACGCCAGCTTATGAGCCTCTACAACACCGGCACCCGCACGGGCTTGATCGCGGCGCTGGAGGAAATGCGCGGCTACCTCGCTGCGGATGAAACGGAGCTGCGGGAGCTGACGGACAGCGCCATCGCAAAGCTGCGCAGGATGAGCGACGCGGAATATGACGCGCTCGACCTGTTCCCCGATTTTGAAAAGGAGGATATGGATGCCGAGTAAAGTACAGCTCTATGCGCAGATGGCAGACCGCACGGCGGAGCAGATCACGGGAAGCTACCAGAAGTGGACGGCATTTCTGACCACCGCCGCAAGGCTGTATAAGTACCCCTACAATGAACAGCTCATGATTTTCGCCCAGCGCCCGGAAGCCACGGCCTGCGCGGAATACGACCTTTGGAATAAGCAGATGCGCCGCTATGTGCGGCGAGGCAGCAAGGGCATCGCCCTTGTGGATACCAGCAGCGACCAACCCAAACTCCGATATGTATTCGATGTTTCCGACACCAGCGGCGGCGAGAACTCTCGCCGCCCTTATCTTTGGGAATACCGGCAGGAGCATCGTGAGGTGGTATCTGCGGCGCTGGAGCAGCGCTTTGACGTTTCCGGTGAAAACGGACTTGCCGATCAGTTGGAGCGTGTGGCGGCGCAGCTTGTAGATGAATACTGGCACGACAATCGGCGCGATATTGTCGGCATCGTTGACGGTTCCTTTTTGGAGGACTATGATGAGTTCAACATCGGAGCCGCTTTTCGGAACGCCGCCGTTGTCAGCACCACCTATGCGCTGCTGTCCCGCTGCGGGATGCAGCCGGGAGATTACTTCGAGCATGAGGATTTTCTGAACGTCTTTGATTTCAACACCCCTCAGACCGTCGCCGCTCTTGGAACGGCCATCAGCCAGTCCAGCGAGCTGGTGCTGCGGCAGATCGAAATCACCATCAAGAATTACGAGCGCGAGAAACTCGCGGAAAGGAGCGAAAGCCATGAGCGAACTGACCTACACCCGCAGCGGGGATTATCTGATTCCCGATCTGAGCCTGACCGAGCAGCCGCAAGCCCCGCTGGGCAAGTACGGCAGGATGCGGAAGAATTACCTGAAGGAGCATCGTCCGGTGCTGTGGAACAGCCTGCTGCTGTCCGAGAGGCTGTACCCCCATCTGCGGGAGATCGACGAGGCAGCGAACAACCGACTGGAACAGATGATGCCGGAGCTGATGAAGTCAGCGGGCGTGACGGAAGCGCTGAAAGCCAGCGACCCGATGAAGTGGGTAGGGCTGATGAACACGCTGAAAGCGCAGGCCGAGGAAACGATCCTCACGGAACTGGTGTTCAGCTAAATATGTTCGATGCCCCTGCTGGGGCGCAGATGTCCTTCTTCCCCTCAGAGGCAGAACAAATTCAATCCATCGCAGAAGCGGAGAGTGTAACACCCTCCGCTTTTTCTATGTTCATTTCTCAGGATGATATTGACCACATCCTGCGCGCGGGCGGTAATGCGGATGCAGCGCGGATGAAAATTGCTGCGGAATTCTCCAAGCAAAAACCTTTAGAGGATCGCGCGGCATTTCTGAAAGCTCTTTACCACGGCGGCAACGGCCTGATTACGGATAACGGCAGGCTTTCCGCATGGTACGGGGACGATGGTATCCATATTGCAACCGGAGATACCTCTCGCTATCTTCGTTCTGCCCAAGTGATAGGCTGGGCAGATGCGGCGGAGCGTATTGAGGAACTTCTGGACGGCGGCGCATTTGCCACCAATCTTGAGGTCACGGAAGCCCCGCGCTATGAGCGGCTGGGTATTGCTGTGGATGTCTGGAACCTTTATCACGATTTCTCGGATGAAGCAAAGTCGCTGGGGTATCTGTCCTGCTTGGGTAATATCCATAGCACCAGCTTTCCAGAGGAAACGGAGCGTCTGACGGACGATCTGCTGAATCCGGCGTTCCGGGATAGGCTCCTGTCGGAATACAAGGTATTCATGGACGCCTACCGCGAAAACCGTGCGCTGCTGCGCTTCCATTACCACCGGCCGCAGGCACTTCTCACACGTTTGGAAGATCTGTCATTGCCGCGCAAAGAATATCACTCCGATATGGCGGCTGTTCCGAAGACGGGCCGGTTTATCACTGAAGATGAAATTGCGGCTTCTCTTGCAAATGGAAGCGGCTTTGAGGGTGGAAAGACCCGCATCCATGAGTTTTTCCAGACTCCGCACACGACAAAAGAGAGCGCTGATTTTCTGAAAAAGGAATACGGCATCGGAGGACGCACCCATGCTGTATCCAGAGAAAGCGGCAGCTATGAAGATCACGGCAGCAAAGGCATTGTGCTGAAAAAGAACGGCTGTGCAGACATTCAGATGAATTGGAACAAGGTCGCTTCGCGCATCTCGGAGCTGGTTCGGTTGAACCGCTACCTTACGCCGGATGAGCAGGCAGCCTATGACAAGGAAATGGCGCAGGACGCCATGCGGAACGCGGTTTATAACGACTATAACGACGTAAAGGCGGCGCACCCCGATGAAATTGTGCTGTATCAGGTTGGGGACTTCTTCGAGCTGTATGGCGAGGATGCGCGGGCAGTTGCAGATGATCTCAGCCTTGAGCTGACGCGCCGCAATTTGGAGGGAGTAGGCCGTGTTACCATGTGCGGCTTCCCTGCAAAGGATTTGGAGAAATACGTTGAAAAGCTGCGGGAAAAGCATGATGTAACAATTTCGCGCATTGGCGATTCCGGCCATGAACACACGGCATATACGCTTCCGTCCATCGACCACGAGGCAGAACAGGCCATCAATGCTTATGAAGCAGAGTTCGGCGCGGACGGCACGAGGGTGTTCCGCGATCCTGCCGCAGAGCAAGTTCAGCCCACGGTGCAGGAACGTTTGGAGCATTACAGGCCGGTGGTGATGGCAGCGGTTTCGGAGGATACGGCCTATCGCAACGCCTGCGGTCACTCTGACCGGGAAAATGCGGAAATCGAGTGTAATGCCGCTGTGCGCCGTGCCGTTCTCAATTCAAAAGATATGGAGCTTATCCGGCTATTTTCGGATGTTCCAGAATTCCGCAGCCGCTTACATCAGGAGGTTTTTGAGGGAACCTATGAGCGGCTTCACGATCTGCTGCGACCGCTCTCGCAAGACGATATAGACGATGCGCTCCGTACATGGAACGGAAATATCGAGAGCAAACACGCCGTAGTGCGGTATATGCAGCAGCACGGACGTGAAAAAGAAACTGCTGCATGGCTTGCTCACGAGTACGGCGGCAAGGAGGGCAACAATCTCTTTATCGTCCGCGCTGGAAGCCCGGAAACCGCCGAACTGACATGGCCGAAGGTGCAGCGGCGACTGGCGCAGCTCATCCGCGAGGATAAATTCTACACCGAGGCGGAACGCGACAATTTCGATGATATTGACCCCGCTGCTATCCGGGAAGCCCTCGCCCAGCGTGGCATTGTGGGCGGCAAAGTGGTTGACCCCGAAAAGCTGAACAGCGATCCATTTATCCAGCGCGTGATGCAGGATACGGAGCGTATCGCGGAGCAGGAAGAACCCACCCTCGACCCCGCAGACCGTTTCCATGTGGTGAGCCTTGACCGGGGCTTCCGTACCCTGTACGCCGTGTGGGACGAC
>ENA-USUJ01000846-USUJ01000846.1-human-gut-metagenome-genome-assembly--contig:-NODE-846-length-27229-cov-11.468326_pt1 | contig 27229 bp, 22 predicted proteins | sample MGYA00250061_ERZ773398 | MGnify/ENA primary metagenome ERZ773398 (study PRJEB29103, sample SAMN06111992) | human gut metagenome | biome: human gut; feature: ankylosing spondylitis patient; material... | reverse complement strand
AAAAATACCGCAGGCTTTCCGGCTGACCGTCTGGAAAAAATACAGGCTGCCTTTTCCGACTTTAAGAAAGAAGCCTTGCAGAGAAAAAAGGCTGTAAAAACAGGAACAGCCAGCCCGAAAGAATTTACGGACTGGCTGTATCTGCAAAGTAATGTAATTGTGGAACTGACAGAATACTAAATTTTTTTCTCGTTGTGAGGTTTCTGTGACATTTGCCTGATGGCAGTATCGAAATTGCAGTAATTACTCATGCAAAATGCTTCTTCGTTTTATACACTATACCTATATGGTGGAGCACCAAATGAAAGGAGCAAAAAATATGTCTGAGATTCAAAATGCGATTGAAGTAAAGAACTTAAAAAAAGGTTTTGGTGGCAGAGTTTTGTTTGAGAATTTTAGCCTGAATGTAAAAGCAAATACAATCCATGCGATTATTGGCCCGAACGGTTCTGGAAAGACAACACTGCTACGCTTGATTACAGGGGTATACCAGCCAAATGCAGGGACAATCAACATTGCAGGGAAATATGCAATGGAGCTTGAAAATGACTATCTGTATGAAGAACAGACTGGTCTTGAAAATTTGAGAATTTTTGGGAAATACTTTGGATTTGAAATAAATGATCGTTCAGACGGCTATTGTACGCAATTAGGATTGACCGAGCATTTAGGAAAGCGTGTTAGCACTTATTCTAAAGGAATGAAAAGAAAACTGTCCCTTTTGATTGTGATTATGATAGGACGGGATATTCTGCTCATGGATGAACCAACATCGGGTGTAGACCCCATATCCAGAGTAGAAATCCGTAGTTTGATAGAGGCTCTAAAAGCTGACGGAAAAACGGTTATTATCACTTCACATGACCTTAGCGAGATTGAAAAGTGCGCTGATGATGTATCTATGATTAAAAATGGCAGATTGCTGTTTGATAAGGGTATTCAAGAAATGCAAGGACAATCATTGGAAGAAATCTTTATTAAGGAGGGCAATCGGCATGAGTAACATGGGAAAAGGCGCAGGCTACTATCTTACCAGAAGTAAAAGCCTCCTAATTGATACTGCGATTGTTGCCATTCTGGCGATTTTTATGAGCTTTGCAATGCAGATGGACGCCTTGCAGTCTAAGGGAGAAGATTATTTAGTCCTAATGCTCTATGCGGTTATTTTTGGTCTTACCTCCCTGCAATCCGGTGCTATGATTGTAGATTTGACAGCAAAGGATAAGTTAAGCCGGAGAGTTGAATTTTTTGCAGCTTCTGGAATTGCGGTAAAAGAGATTATAAAACAGTATTCGATACAGATTTTCCGATTTTCTGGTATTATCCCGTTCTTTGTTTTTATGAGTTGCTATTACTTTACCGACTGGACAATGAGCTTTGGGCGGATCGTATGCGTTTATCTTAGTATTCTTGTACTTAGTTTTTGTGAGATTGTCGCTTTGAATATCATTGTACTGGATGTAAAACGAGTAAAACTGTTCAAAAATGTTCTGTTCTTTGGTAATTTTGCACTGGTTTATTTGATTGCGATGTCGGCAGAACGAATTACAGAGTTTGTGAATCAACATCATATAGGAATTGACTATTTGATTATTGTGGTTGATGTTGCACTTTGCATGATGTTTGCACTATTAAGTTTCTTTAAGGCTCGGCACATGAGCAACGAAACAGTCATCAGGAGGGATGGCGAATGGGTTTGATAACATTAAACCTTAAAAGGGTATTGAACTGGAATTTTATATTTATGAGTGCGGTAGCAGCTATCTTCGGCATGATCTCTCTGATGAACTTTGGGGATATTTCAGAAAACATTGTATTTGGCGTTGATATAAAGTATTTTATGCTTGATGGATACCTGTGCTTATTTATCTTTTTTGCCGGAGAAATAAGCAAGGATATGTTGCAGCAAGAAAAAATCACAAAGAGAATAGAATGGAAACTTGCTAATGGTATTAAAATCTCAAGTATTGTTAAGGAGAATCTGCTATCACTATGGATTGGAACGCTGATCCTTTTGTTTCCTCTACTTTTGATGATTTCCATTCGTCTGCCAAACCTTATCTTGTTATTAAGCACCTATTTTCTGATCCTTAGCATATTGTATTCGGCATTTATAAATGTTTTGATTCTCTGGATTAGAAATATGAACTGGTTTAAGAGTATTCCTATCTTTGCAACACTGCTTCATATTTTGCTGGTTGTCTTAAAATGTGGGATATTTATGAAAACGAATAATGTGTGGGTGTTGCTACTATTTTCTCCAGTGAGTATAATAGTTTTGACTGCGTGTGGTTTATGTCTGATGACTAAAGAACGGATCGTATCATCATATTACTAACATAATGAATTTTAGCTGAAAGGAGGGGGGCTATGCAGGATAAACGCTTCTATCCGTATCTGTTTCTTCATGCGGGTATTGTGACTTTATGGGTTATATTGGATAGAATACATAAAGGGATTGCGAATGATGGAGTCATCAACTTATTGTCGATTGCCGTCTTGCTTTGTTATTTCAATCTGCTCTATCTTCATGTAATGACATCACGGCGAGAAGCAACAATATCCGAATGTGGCTGGAACCTGCTTTCTGTTTCCTTTATTGCGGCGCTGATGTATGATGGATTTTCCACCTTATACACGGGTGCATTTCTGGTTTTTGCATTGATTATCGGAATAATGCTGGTAAGAACTGACGCAAGCCGGGGAAAAATGGTTCGCTTGCTGTTTGGAATTGCGTCTATCATACTGTCGTTTTTCAATTTCCGAATTCTACCTGCGATAACTATGTTAATTGGAATGTTCGTGGGAATTTTCCTTGATTATAAATATATAAATTTGAAACAGGTTAATATTCTTCCGATTGCCCAGAGGAAAGCAAGATATGTCCTTGTTTTCATGATTCCTTTGCTTACAATCGTACTTTATTGCTTTGATTTGTCCACCCTGCAAGTCAATGTGTTTTTTCAGCTTATAATGCTTTTATTTGAGGCCTTTGCTGTCATTCATCTTGGCGACATGGAAGCTCGTTACAACGAGCTGACAAAGTATTATGAATTAACGAACTATATTGCAAATGAGAGGGAAGATTTCTCAAGACTGCTTCATAACGATGTGCTTCAAGACATTGGAGGTGCCAAAAATCTCCTGTCGCTTCGCTCACCAGATGTTGATGAAACAAAAAGGATATTATCTGATTTGGAACTGCGAATAAGAAATATGATGAATTTCTATTCGTCTAATATCTTTTCGGGGTATGCTTCATGGGAACATATCGGATATATGCTTGACGCGATTAAGAAGCTGTACCCAAAGAAGAATATACTTGTAGATTTCACGATTGACAGCGAAGCAAGGATTGCTTTGAAAAAAGATAACAGTTTGGAACAGACTATGCAGATAATCAAAGAACTTGTCAACAATGTTTATAAACACGCTGCCGCTACTTTTATTCATTTGGAAATCGCGCTAAATGAAGAAAGTAGACTCGTAATTACCTGTCAAAATGATGGAGCGAAACCAAATGACATTGAAAATATTCTTTCTTCCAAAGGTGGTATGCTGTTCTTGACGGTGTTGATAAATGGGAATGGTGGTAACATTCAGTATTTAGAGAAAGATGGTATTTTAACTGCAACGGCAGTTTTGGGGAGAAAAAATGAAGATATTACTATTTGATGATCACAGGATATTTGGAGAGAGTTTAAGCAAACTTCTGGAAGATTGGGATGAAATCTCTATCTGTCGCTATGTAAGTAATGAAACAGAGTTTTGGAATATTCTTTCCGTAGACGAATGGGACATTGTATTACTTGATGTCAACCTAAGAGAGCAGTCAAAAAGTTCTGGCATTGATCTGATAGAAACGATATATAGTAAAAAGCCAAAAATAAAGGTGGTTATGCTATCCTCTTATGATATGCCAGTTTATAGACAGGAGGCACTTAAAAAAGGCGCCGTAAGTTATATTGATAAGTCTGCTTCTGCTGACGAGTTGGTAAAAAAACTCACAGCTATTAGTAAAGGTCACAAGTCCACTACGCCCCCTTTATTAGATCCCCTGACAGATCGTGAAGCGGAAATTATTAAGGCGATTGGAACAGGGAAAACAAAGCATGAAATAGCGCAAGAACTGTATATCAGTGAACGGACACTTTACAACCATATCCAAAGCATCTATGATAAGCTGGGGGCTAAAAATGCTATCGAAGCCTATAACAAGGCTATTGCACTTGGATATATCACACCCTTAATATGAGTTTAGGCAATAAGAGGGACAGATATATCAGAACACAAGTGACAAGTATGCACATTATGTAAGCAGATAGCAAAAACAAGTATCATTGAACGACTTCATCAAAACAATAAAGAAAAGCCGGGAGCAAAATTAAGTCTGCTTCCAGCTTTTTTGTATTTGTTATTGTATGTGGTTGACTAAGGAATATTGTTTAAGCGTGAGTTTGTGATATTGGGTGTGGTATCTTTAACTATGGGAAACTCCGGAGTGCAATCCCACCGTTTGTCGGAAAGTGAGGGATGCCCATGAACTTTGACCACGAGGAACTGATGCTGATGATGCTCTACAACACCGGCTCACGGCTGGGACTGATGCAGGAGCTGCGGCTCATGCAGTGCTACCTGATGCCCGATGAAACCGCCCTGCGGGAACTGTCTGAAAGTGTGATTGCAAAATTGAAACTCATGACCGACGAGCAGTTTGCCGAAGTGGAGTTCCCTCTGGACTGATTTTTGCCGCCTGCGGGCGGCGTACATACTCTCTTTTACAATGGAGTTCGGTGTGGTATACTGAACTCGACAACTCGGAATTTGAAAGGAGCGTTTTCAATGGCAAGCAAGAAAGTCGAAATGTATGCTAAAAAACGATATGAATTAGATGAAATCAAAAATAAAATCAAAGAAGAATTTGATAAACGTAAGTTCTCCGATGTGGAATTCAAAGACGAAATTATACGTGAATTGGGAGACACCAAAACACTACTATTAATTTTTGAAAACTGGTTTTTACGAACAGGAAGTTATGCCAGTTTAGTAATTATGTTATCCGAGTATCAGGGGTATCAGAGTGCAGATATTATTGCCACTGGTGGTAAAGAAGCTTTCTTTTCTTTTGGTGCAGAAGGTGACTTTGCAAAGTTTGGAGAAGATGCTTTGAAGAATTTAGGCTTTCAAGGAAAAGTTAGATAAATTCCAGTTTGTAGATGGTCGTCAACCGGAATAGTGCCATAGGCTCTTGCTCCGAAAATTTTTCATAACCCGCAAGAATGTGGTCTTGATAGTACACTTCAATTCATGCTATACTAAAATCAGTTTTATTGTACGGACAAAAATAGAAAGCGAGGCTTGCCAATGGACACCACAAAACGCTCTCCCCTTGACCGCCTGCTCTTTGCCACTTTTCTGAAAGGCCGCACTTCTTCCCGTGATGTATGGGAAGAAAAGGGCGATATGACCCCCGAAGATAACCAGAAGATCATCGAGGAGACCAACGAGATCATCCATGATGATTCCACCTATCCCTTCATCAGCTACCTGTCCGATCTGCTTGCGAAATCCAAGCCCTCCGATGATGCTGTCAAGAAACTGCACGACTGCATCGACAAAGTTGCAGTTGCGTTGGGGCACGACAGCACCGATGTGTTCCGTGCGCTCCTTGCAAAGCTGATTGAACAACCGGAAGAAAAGCAGACCTTTGACCGTCTGCTGGAGATGGCCGAGAAATTGGCGGCAAAGCACTGAGATAACTTTACGAGGTGATTTCAATGAGCTACGGTTGGGCAACTGTTTTCACTTTAGCGGCATGGTTTGCAGGACTTGTGATTGATGCAAATGTGCGGGTCGGCGACCTCGGTTTACGAACAGTGCTTCCTGTCATCGTGATGGGGTGCTGCGTTATGAAGTACATAAAGGACAATAGCAAATAATCTTATCTCAATACACTTTCCAGCGGGCAACCCCAAAATGGTTGCCCGCTATTTTTATACCCTAAAATCTAAAAAAGGAGGCAAAAATGCCAAGCAAAACCGAAGAATATCTCGCCCTTGCCCAGCGCACGGCCAACGGCCTGACCCGGTATTGGGAAAGCTGGACGGACTACCTGACCACCGCATCCCGGCTGTACAAGTACCCTTTTGCCGACCAGCTCATGATCTACGCCCAGCGCCCGGATGCCACCGCCTGCGCCGACTTCGACATCTGGAACAATCGGATGAACCGCTATGTGCGCCGAGGTGCCAAGGGCATCGCTCTGCTGGACGAATCCAGCGGCTTCCCCCGGCTGCACTACGTCTTTGACGTAAGCGACACCGGGGTGCGCCGCAATTCCCGTGACCCGGAGGTGTGGCAGCTCGGTCCCGATTTGGTGCAGCCGGTTTCGGAAATGTTGAGCAAGACCTACGGCATCAGCGGCGAGCGTGTCAGCCAGCAGCTTGCGGATGTTGCGGGGAAACTGGTGGCGGATTACTGGGACAACAACGGCGGGGACATTCGTGCCATCGTTGACGGTTCGCTCTTGATGGATTATGATGAAGCCGGGGTGGAGATGCAGTTCAAGTCTGCCGCCGCCATCAGCGTCACCTACACGCTGCTGGAACGCTGCGGCATTGAGCCTGCCGGGTGGTTCGACAAGGACGATTTTCAGGCAATCTACAATTTTTCCACCCCGGATAGTGTCTACGCCCTCGGCGCAGCCGTCAGCGACATGAGCCGGGAGGTGCTGCGTAACATCGAGCGCACCGTAAAAACAACCATTCGCCGCCGCAATGCAGAAAGGAGCCAATATGAATACGAACAGCAGGAACGTGACTTACTCGACCGTCGGGGACTACCAGCTCCCGAACCTAACCCTGAACCAGCCCCGGAAGCCGCTGGGCAAGTACGGCAGGCTGCGCCGGACGTACCTGATGCAGTATCGCCCGGTACTGTACAATTCGATGCTCCTGAACGGGACGCTGTACCCGCATCTGATGGAACTGGAGCAGACAGCAGAGAGCCGGATGCAGCAGACCATGGAGCAGCTTCTGAAGCAGGACCCAGCCCCGGACAAAGCGCAGAACCAACTGATGTGGGTGCAGCACATGAACAGTCTGAAAGCGCAGGCAGAGGAACTGGTGATGACGGAGCTGATCTACAGCTAAGTTTTCTGGATGCGAACATCCCCACCGAAGCCCAGCAAATTGAGAAGATCGACCAAGCGGAGAGCGAAAAAACGCCCTCCGCTTTTGTTTTGTCGCAGGCTGAAATTGAGAACGAGCTGCGGCGGCATGGTTCAGGGTTTACAGGCGGCAAACAGCGCATTATTGCGCTGTACCAGACCCAGCCTGACCGCAAACTCTGTGCCAAAGCACTGGCAAAGGAGTACGGCATCGGTGGGCACTCCCACGATTATCTGGATGGCAGTCGAGGCTTCGTCAACCACGACTGGAAGGGTCTGGAATTTGTTCATTATCCCGACCACCAGAAAATCACCCTGAAATGGGCGCAGGTGGAAAAGTATATCGACCTTATGATTCAGTCCGACCGCTATCTGACAGATGAGGAAAAGGAACAGCGTGCTACCAGACAGGAAGCATCCAACTACAATGTCGGGGATGAAGTTGTGGTAGACCTGCCCACCAGAACGATTGAAGGTACCATCGGCTATGTTGGCGAAACCGATGTGCGCATCGACACCAGTGCGCACGGGCAGTCTTGGGACAATGAGGTTATTAACAAGCAGCAGTTTGAGCAGGGGCTGCGACAGAGTGCGACTGCTCAGCGTGTGGATAAAATGCTGGCGCAGGCAGAAGCCATCGCCAAGGAATCCGAAGTGCCTGAATACGAACGTTTCTCTGTCCGAAAAGTCGTTGACGGTAAAATGCCGCTTTTTGCTATCTGGGATGATCTTTATGATGACTACTATGAAACCAATCACGCCGTTCCACAGTTTTCTAACGAGAAGCAGGCAGAATCTTATCTGGAAAATCTGAAAAAAGAAGTTGCAGACAGAGAAGCCGCCGAGTGGCTCAAAGTCGAACACGCAAAATTTTTAGCAGACAAGGACGAGCCGGAGCCGTCTGACGAAGAACTGGACGAACTGCCCATCTCTGCTGTAATGGACGGAGAGGTGCAGACCTTCCCGGATGCCGCTGCCTTGGATGAAGCCTTGAACGCTGCGCCTGCCGGGAACTTCCGCATCACAGACGACCATTTGGGCGAGGGCGGTGCAAAGCAGAAATATGCCCGGAACATCGAAGCCATCCGAACTCTGTTTCGTTTGGAGGAGGAGCACCGGGGTGCCACCGCCGAGGAACAGCAGGTGCTTTCACAGTATGTGGGCTGGGGCGGTCTGGCAGACGCTTTTGACCCCGGCAAAGATAGTTGGGCAAAGGAATACGCCGAACTGAAAGGGCTGCTCTCCGAGGACGAGTATGCCGCCGCACGTTCCAGCACCCTGAACGCCCACTACACCAGCCCCACCGTGATCCGTGGTATCTACGATGCGGTGGAGCGCATGGGTTTCCGCAGCGGTAACATTCTGGAACCTAGTATGGGCGTGGGCAACTTCTTCGGTATGCTGCCGGACACCATGCAGGACAGCCGTCTGTACGGCGTAGAGCTGGATTCCATCACCGGGCGCATCGCCAAAAAGCTGTACCCGCAGGCCGACATTACCGTGGCGGGCTTTGAGACCACAGACCGCCGTGATTTCTACGATCTGGCGGTGGGCAACGTGCCCTTCGGCAACTACAAGGTCAACGACAAGGCGTACAACAAGTTGGGATTCAGCATCCACAACTACTTTTTCGCCAAGGCCATTGACCAAGTGCGTCCGGGCGGCGTGGTGGCGTTCGTCACCAGCCGCTACACCATGGATAGCAAGGACAGCACCGCCCGCAAGCACATGGCAGAGCGTGCTGACCTGTTGGGAGCTATCCGTCTGCCGAATAATGCGTTCAAGGCAAACGCAGGCACGGATGTTGTGAGTGACATTATCTTTTTGCAGAAGCGTGACCGCCCTGCGGACATCGAACCTGCATGGGTGCAGCTTGGCAAGACCGAGGACGGCTTTGCCATCAACCAGTATTTCGTGGACCACCCGGAGATGATTCTGGGCGAACTGACCACCGAAAGCACCCAATACGGACGGGAGGAACTGACGGTTGCCCCCATCGAGGGCGCAGTGCTGGCCGACCAGCTTGCCGAAGCGGTACAGCATATTGAGGGCCAGTATGTTGAAGTCGAGGTGGAAACACCAGATGTTGCGGATGCAGAAGTCGAGCGCAAGACGCTCCCCGCTGACCCAGATGTAAAGAATTTCTCCTATGCCGTGGTGGACGGTGAGGTGTACTACCGAGAAAATTCGATTATGACGCAGGTGGAGTTGTCCGATAATGCCAAAGGCCGTGTAGCTGGTATGGTGGAGTTGCGGCAAATCGTCAACGAACTGATTGACCAGCAGTTGGACTTCCCGGACGAGGATATTAAGGCATCGCAAGCAAAATTGAACGCCGCCTACGATGCCTTTACCGCAAAATACGGGCTGATCAACGACAAGAAAAATGCCCGCCTGTTCGATGATGACAGTTCCTACTATCTGCTCTGCTCTTTGGAAAATCTCGATGAGAATAAACAGCTCAAAAGCAAGGCGGATATGTTCACCAAGCGAACGATTCGCCCGGAGCGCACCGTCACCAGCGTGGACACCCCCAGCGAAGCACTGGCAGTGTCCATTGGAGAACATGGCCGTGTTGATCTGCCCTATATGGCGGAACTTCTCGGCTCTCCCGGCGATTATGAGCGTATTACCACAGAGCTGCAAGGCGTGATTTTCAAAGACCCTTCTGCGGATGCAGATGAGCCGGAAGCAGGCTGGCAGACTGCGGACGAGTATCTTTCCGGCAATGTGCGGAATAAACTGCGCATGGCTCAGCTTGCCGCTGAAAGCCACCCGGAGTTCAAGATCAATGTGGAGGCTTTGACCAAAGCGCAGCCGAAGGACCTTGAAGCATCAGAAATCGACATCCGACTGGGTGCCACATGGCTGAATCCCGCCATTGTGCAGCAGTTTATGATGGAGACTTTTCAGCCGCCCTACCGCATCCGCTATAACAACCTGATCCAAGTCCGCTACTCTCCATTTACGTCCGAATGGCGCATCGGCAACAAATCTGCCGCCGGAATGTATGATATCATGTCCACCGAAACCTACGGCACCCACCGGGCCAACGCCTACAAGATTTTGGAGGACACCTTGAATTTGCGGGACTGCCGCATTTATGATACCATTGAGGAGGACGGTAAAGAGCGGCGTGTCCTGAACCAGAAGGAGACGATGCTTGCCCAGCAGAAGCAGCAGGCCATCAAGGATACCTTTGCAGGCTGGGTTTGGCAAGACCCGCAGCGGCGGAATCTGCTGGTGAAGCAGTATAACGAGTTGTTCAATAGTACCCGGCCCCGCGAGTATGACGGAAGCCATATCCATTTTGTCGGTATGAACCCGGAGATCAATCTGCAGGAACATCAGCGCAATGCAGTTGCTCATGTGCTTTATGGTGGGAACACCCTGCTCGCCCACGAGGTGGGTGCCGGCAAAAGTTTTGAGATGGCAGCTTCGGCAATGGAATCTAAGCGTTTGGGCCTGTGTCAGAAAAGCCTGTTCGTGGTACCCAACCATCTGACCGAGCAGTGGGCCAGCGAGTTCCTGCGGCTATACCCCAATGCAAAGCTGCTCGTTACCAGCAAGAAAGACTTTGAACCCGCCAATCGAAAGCGTTTTTGCGCCCGCATCGCAACCGGCGACTACGATGCCGTCATTATCGGCCACTCGCAGTTTGAGAAAATCCCTCTTTCTGCGGAACGGCAGGCACGGATCATCGAAGATCAGATCGAGGAAATCGAAAAAGCCATTGCAGAGGCCAAAGAACAGTCCGGTGAGCATTTTACCGTGAAACAGATGGAAAAGACACGGAAAACACTGGAGGTGAAACTGAAAAAGCTACAGTCCACCGACCGCAAGGATGATGTGGTCACATTTGAACAATTAGGCGTAGATAGGTTATTTGTGGACGAGAGCCAGAACTACAAGAACCTATATCTTTACACCAAGATGCGCAATGTTGCTGGCCTTTCTACCTCCGAAGCACAGAAGTCCAGCGATATGTTCGGCAAGTGTCGTTATCTGGATGAAGTGACTGGCGGGCGCGGCGTGATTTTCGCAACGGGAACGCCCATCAGCAACTCCATGACGGAAATGTACACACTGATGCGCTATTTGCAGTACAGCACTCTCCAGCAGAAACAACTGACCCACTTTGATGCATGGGCTTCTACGTTTGGCGAGACCACCACGGCCATTGAGCTTGCGCCGGAGGGCTATACTTTAATAGGACGATAAACTTGATTGTCCTAAATTGAAAGATTCCATAAGAAAGGAGGTAGAACAAATGCCTAAAGAACCAAAAATCACCGCACTCTATGAGCGTTTGTCAAGAGATGATGATCTTGCTGGTGAATCGAATTCCATCACCAACCAAAAGAAATATCTGGAAGATTACGCCCAAAAGAACGGCTTCAAGAACATCCGCCATTTTACAGATGATGGCTTTTCAGGTGTGAATTTCAATCGTCCCGGCTTTCAATCTCTAATAAAAGAGGTAGAAGCAGGAAATGTCGAAACGCTTATTGTGAAGGATATGAGCCGCTTAGGACGAAATTATCTGCAAGTCGGTTTTTATACGGAAGTTCTGTTCCCACAGAAAAACGTCCGATTCCTTGCAATCAACAACAGCATCGACAGCAACAATGCTTCAGACAATGATTTTGCTCCATTTTTGAATATTATGAACGAATGGTATGCCAAAGACACGAGCAATAAAATCAAGGCTGTGTTCGATGCCCGGATGAAAGATGGAAAACGTTGCAGCGGCTCTATTCCGTATGGATATAACCGTTTGCCGAACGACAAGCAGACACTTGTTGTTGATCCGGTGGCATCCGAAGTCGTAAAGCGCATTTTTCTTCTTGCGAACGAAGGAAAAAGCCCACGGACAATCGCAGAACTGTTGACAGAGGAAAAAGTCCTGATTCCTGCTGCATACGCAAAGAAATATCACCCGGAGCAGTACAATGGGACAAAGTTCTCCAATCCGTACCTGTGGGGCACCTCCTCCGTAAGAACAATTTTAGGTCGGCAGGAATATCTGGGACACACTGTTCTACGAAAATCTGTAAGCACAAATTTCAAACTTCACAAGAGAAAAGAAACAGATGAAGATGAACAGTACGTTTTCCAGAACACGCATGAACCGATTATATCGCAAGAACTTTGGGATAGTGTTCAGAAACGCAGATGCCGAGTGAATCGTGCTTCTGCTTGGGGAACGCACACCAACCGTTTAAGCGGGTATCTGTATTGTGCCGACTGCGGCAGAAGATTGACCTTGCAAACGCACTACAGTAAAAAAGATGGGTCTACTCAATATTCTTATCGTTGTGGTGGATATGCAAGTCGGGTGAATGGCTGTACTGCCCATTCAATCAGTGCCGATAATGTTGAAGCCCTGATATTGGCATCGGTCAAACGCTTTTCGAGGTTTGTTCTAAAAGATGAAGAAACCTTCGCTTTGGAACTGCAATCACTTTGGAAAGAGAAACGTGAAGAAAAGCCGAAGCAGAACCAATCGGAATTGAAACGTTGTCAAAAACGCTATGATGAGCTTTCTGCCCTTATTCGTAGCCTGTACGAAAATCTTATGGCTGGACTGTTGCCCGAACGACAGTACAAGCAGCTGATGGCACAGTATGATAGCGAGCAGGCAGAATTGGAATCGAAGATGGAAACGATGAAATCCGAAATTGCCGAAGATAAATCAAGTTCTGCTGATATTCGGCATTTCATTTCGCTGATTCGCAAGTGCAAAAATCCAACAGAAATCTCCGATTCAATGTTTAACGAACTTGTCGATAAAATCGTTGTTTATGAAGCCGAGGGTACAGGCAACGCCCGCACACAAAAGGTTGATATTTATTTCAACTATGTCGGTCAAGTCGATATTGCTTATACCGAGGAAGAACTTGCCGAACTGAAAGTGCAGAAAGAGCAGGAAGAACGGCAGCGCATGGAAAAGCAGCGCAAACGTGAAAAAGCCTACCGAGAAAAGCGAAAGGCAAAGAAAATCGCTGAAAACGGTGGCGAGATCATTAAAACCAAAACGTGTCCGCACTGCGGGAAGATGTTTACACCTACGAGCAACCGACAGATTTTCTGTTCAAGAGACTGCTGGAATCAGGCAAGACAGGAGCAAAAGGAAGCGGCTAGAGAAGCCGAGAGAGGAGGTCATTACTACCGGCAACGTGCCTGTGCCGTATGCGGTCACTCCTACTGGCCTACACACAGCCAGCAGGAATTTTGTTCCGATGAGTGCAGGAGAATTAACCACAACAGGAAAACCTTGGAATTCTATCACAAGAAAAAAGGAAATCCAAAACCTGACCCAGAAGCAGCCCCAACGCCGAACCCAAAGGAGGATAATGCAGCATGACTACCTTAAAGAATCCGCTCCACGACAGCAACAACGGTCTGGACTATACCCTTGTCAACGACTACTATCTGCCGAACCTGACCGCAGCAGCCCCGGCAGAGCAGCACCCCACCGGGCGGTGGGGCCGCTTACATAAGACGTACCTGAAGGAGCAGCACCCTGTTCGATACAACCAACTGCTCCTGTCCGGTGAGCTAAGCAGCTACCTTGCCAAGCTGGACAAGCAGGCCGAGGAACAGCTTGCATTGACCGTCCGGCAGATGCAGGAAGCCGAGGGCGTGACTGAAGCCCTGAAAGCTGCCGATCCACTGGGATGGGTACGCAGGATGAACAGTATCCGCAACCGTGCCGAAGAAATCGTCAAGGCTGAATTGATTTTTGTATGAGGAGGAAATAACGATGAAACGTTTATATATCGTTCGTTTGATTCGCAAGGATAATGCTCCAGCCGAAGAATACTGTTGTTCTTTGCTTGAGGATGCAATTACTTTTTTGAACGCCTTTCAATATGACACTTCAGGTGTATACGATAGAATTGAGATTGTAGATTATGATACCTTTAGACTGCCGTATGCTGTTTTAGAATTTTGAGGATTCACTAGAAATTCTTAAGCCCTCTTGAAGTGATACACGATAACGTGTATACTGATAGAAGTAAAAATTGAGGTGATTCTATGCTAATAGCACTTTGCGACTATGCTCGTCAACATAATCGAAGTAGCGATACCGTTCGACGTCTTGCTGAGAGCGGAATGTTAACAACTGCTCAGAAAATAGGAAGAAACTGGGTGGTAGACAGTAATGAAGCATACCCATCCAAAAAGAAAGTAGCGAAACGACCGATAACTGTTGTTTCACTTTTTTCTGGCTGTGGAGGGATGGACTTAGGCCTGATAGGTGGATTTGACTTTTTAGGAAAACACTATTCGAAAACTGGTTTTAAGATAATTTGGGCAAATGAAATCAACCCCGCTGCATGTAAGACATATCGAGATAATTTTGGAAACTATATTGTCGAAGGTGATGTAAGCGAAAAAATAAATACTATCCCTGCATCTGCGGATATTGTTGTTGGCGGCTTTCCATGCCAAGATATTTCAATTAATGGAAAAATGCTTGGGGTTAACGGAAAAAGAAGTAGCCTGTACACATATATTGTTGAAGCAGTCAAACGTGTGCAACCCAAAGTATTTATCGCAGAAAATGTTGGTGGTCTTTTGCTTAAACAAAACGAATATTCGTTACAAAAGATTTTGGAAGATTTTAACTCTCTCGGCTATAATTTAAGTTATCAACTTTATCATGCCGAAGATTACGGTGTTCCTCAAACTAGAGAACGTGTTATTTTTGTTGGAACAAGAAAAACGCTTCCTGAATTTGTTCCACCAAAGCCAAGTGTATTTGCACCAATCACCGCTTATGAAGCATTGCATGACTTAGAAAATCATCCACAAGATAAAGATTTTTCACATATTTGGAGCAAAGCAAAGGTTAGTGGCGAACAAGGAAATCGTAAACTTGTGGCAGATCGACCCGGATATACAATGCGAGCAGAATGCCATGGAAACATTCAATTTCATTATTCTCTGCCTCGAAGAATCTCGATGAGGGAAGCTGCAAGAATCCAGTCCTTTCCAGACTCGTTTAAGTTTAGTTGTGGGTTGCGCGAAACCGAACGCCAAATTGGGAACGCTGTTCCGCCAGTCCTTGCATGGCATATAGCCAATGCCGTAAAAGATGTAATCAAGGGGAGCTTATGAACAAGGAACAATTTGAAAAAATACTTGACCGTTGCTGTTCAATGCTAACAGAAGAAGCTAAAAATTCATTATTCAAGACCTCTGCTCAATTTGAAAACCGTGTTCGTGAAGTATTGGACATCATTGGAAAAGAAAATTCTGAATTTCAGATTGACTTCAACCCACATCCACAAGCATTTCCAGACATTGCAATGGGTGAGTATGGTGTTGAGGTCAAATTCACTCTCAATGATACATGGAGAAGCATTGCAAATAGTGTTCTCGAAACACAACGAATTGATTCTGTAAAGCATATTTATGTTGTTTTTGGAAAGATGGGTGGGATTCCAGAAGTTCGATGGGGTGAATATGAACAAAGTGTCATTCATGTGAGAACTTCTCATGTCCCACGCTTTGAAATTGAACTTCCTCCCGAATCAGGTGAAGCAAAGGAATCGCTATTCAAGCAAATGGGTATCAGATATGATGACTTCCGAAAGCTGGATATGCAGGATAAGATGAAGTATATTCGTTCTTATGCTCGAAAGATTCATCCCGATGGCCGCTTATGGTGGATTGAAGATAGTAATGGTTCAGATCAACATACAACACCTATTCAGGCACGTCTGTACACAAATCTTACTACTGAAGAAAAGACACGGTTACGCGCCGAAGCCGCTCTTTTATGTCCGAGCATTGTCAAATCTGGTCGGTCACGTAACAAGTACGATGATATGGTACTTTATCTTCTGACATATCATGGAGTTTTATGCCACCAAGCAAGAGATTTATTCTCTGCTGGAAGTGTTGCTAACCCTAAGAATGATGATGCTGGTGGAATATACATCGAACGCGCATTGAAACTCATCGAAGAAGAAATGAAAAAGGCTGCATTAACAATGGACGATGCACTTTTTGTAGAGTATTGGGGCGAAAGCGTTCCCCCAGAACTACGAATTAAACGCTGGCTTGAAAAAGCAGACCAACTTGCAACAGAATGGACTCCTTCTAAGAGTTTATTCAGAGACTGACTTTATTTGAGAAGAGGAGTGATGCCATTGACCCAACCCAAAACCGACCTTGCCTATCTCCGCAGCGAAAAAGCCAAAGCAGAACAGAAGCTGCGCGCTTGTCAGCACCGGGAGAAAATCCTTGAACGCCAGATGTCGGAGCTGAACCGGAGAGAGCGTGTGCATCGTCTTTGCACCCGTGCCGGAATGCTGGAAAGCTTTCTGGTCTGTCCGGGAGAGCTGACCGACGATCAGGTGATGGAACTGCTGAAAATCTCGTTCCGTCAACCGGAAGTCGTGCTGGCACTTGCAAAGATGGTGCATGACGTTCACGAACGCAGCAACGTCCAAAACCCTTTAGAATAAAGGGCGCAATTATACACCGTTCCGGTGAAATTGCGGTCTTGCAGACGGCTCGATGAAATCGAAGCTGGCGTTTGTGCGCCAGCCCGATTCCATCCCAAGGAAAACTGCATTTTCCTTGCGCTGCTTTGCAGCTATCCTTTTGCGGCTCCCGCCTGAGACCGAAGCGCACAGCACTCCGCTCCAAGGCGGCGAGTACAACCGAATACGATTCCAGACCGTTCATCAAGAGCAATCTTGCTGGGCGGTCTTTTTGTTTGGAGGTGATGCCTATTCCGTGTCCGCATTTCAAAATCACCATCGTCAAGCGCAGCCAAGGGCAGTCCGCTGTTGCCGGAGCCGCTTACCAGAGCGGCGAACGGCTGTTCAGCGAGTACGACCAGAAAACGAAATTCTACAACAAGAAGAAAGAACTTGTCCACGCCGAAGTCATGCTGCCGTCCCATGCACCACCCGGATTTGCAGACCGTGCAACGCTCTGGAATGCCGTGGAAGCCGTGGAGAACCAGTGGAACTCCCAGCTTGCACGGCGCATCGTGCTGGCGTTCCCGGTGGAAGTGCCGAAAGAGCAGTATCTTCCCATGATAAAAGAGTTTTGTCAGGAGCAGTTTGTTTCCAAGGGCATGATTGCCGATTTTGCCATTCACGACAAGGGCGATGGCAACCCACACGCCCACATTCTGCTGACCATCCGGGCAATGGATGAACACGGCAAGTGGCTCTCGAAAGCCCGCAAGGTATACGACCTTGACGAGAACGGCGAGCGCATCCAGCTTCCTTCTGGCAATTGGAAGTGTCACAAGGAAAACACCGTGGACTGGAACGACCAGAAGTACGCCGAGGTCTGGCGGCATGGTTGGGAAACCATCACCAACCGCTATCTGGAAGCCGCTGGCAGACCAGAACGTGTTGACCTGCGCTCCTTTGAACGGCAGGGCATCCAGCAGATACCGACCGTCCATCTCGGCCCCGCTGCACACCAGATGGAAAAGCGTGGAGTGGAAACCGTTCTCGGCAACCTGAACCGGGACATTCGTGCAGCCAACAGCCTGATGCAGTCCATCCGCAGTGCAATTCGTGGTCTGCAACACTGGATCGCAGACCTGAACGAAAAGAAGCAGCTTCTTCTGGATGCTCTGGAAAAAGCAAAAGAACCCACGCTTTCTGATTTGCTGGTGGACTACTTCAATCTCCGCAACGAGCAGCGCAGCGATTGGTCTGGCAAGGCAAAACTGAAATGCACTGTCCGGGACTTTGAGGAAGTCAAACGGGCGGTGGACTATCTGAAAGCCCATTCTCTGAACACCATTGAGGATCTGGATACCGCAATTTCTAACCTGAACCAGACCGCCGCCCCTCTCCGCAGGCAGTTGAAGCAGAACGAAAACCGTATGAGGGCAAGCGCCCAAATCAAGGACGCTGCCGCCGTCCATGCCAAGCTGAAACCTATCCATGATACCTTTATCAAGAAGAACTTCAAGTTGACCAAGGACGCTTATGCCGCCCAGCACAAGGAGGAACTGGACACGTTCAACAAAGCTGTCCGCACCCTGATGAAGCTGAACGGCAGCATAGCGGTGGATTTTTCGGCATTGGATGCCGAATTTTCTGCGCTGCAATCCAGCAGCGCAGAGCTGCGCACCCAATTGGAAACCTTGCAGCCGGATGTCTCTGCCCTGAAAAATATCCGCAAGTATATCGACATGGTGCTGAATAAGCAGCAGCTTTCTGTACCGGGCGGCAAGACCCCAGAGAAGGAATCGGTGCTGAAAAAGCTGGAAGAAGCCAAGGCAGCTCAGACCACAAAGAAAACGGAAACGAAAAATCACACACAGGAGCTTTAAGGAGGGAGCAACATGACCTACACCCAAGCCCAGATCGACAAAGCCAATGCGGTGGATCTGGAAAAATTTCTCCGGGCACAGGGCGAAACGCTGGTGCGCAGCGGAAAAGAATACCGCTGGAAAGCCCACGATAGCCTGACCGTCTGCGGCAACAAATGGTTCCGGCTCAGCCAGAGCAAGGGCGGCTTTCCGGTGGATTTCGTGATGGAATTTTACGGCAAGTCCTTCCCCGAAGCGGTGCAGATGCTGACCGGAGAACCGGGCGAAGTCCAGCCGGAGGCTGACCCCGCCCCTTCTCCGGCGTTTCGCTTGCCGCTGCGGAACGTCACCAACGCCAACATCCTGAACTATCTGACACAGGAACGGAAACTCAGTCCCTCGCTGGTGAACTTCTTCATTGCCGCCGGAGATATTTACGAGGACGCCGCTCACCACAACGTGGTCTTTGTGGGGCGGGATGCGGACGGGCATCCCCGCTACGCAAGCAGCCGCGGCATCAATGAGAAGTTTCGGCAGGATGCAGCAGGTGCAGAAAAGACGTTTGGCTTTGCCCATCGTGGCACTGACAAGCAGTTGCTGGTCTTTGAAGCCCCCATCGACCTGCTGTCTTTCATCGAACTGTTCCCGAAAAACTGGCAGCAGCACAATTATCTGTCGCTGGGCGGGGTGTCAGGCAAGGCGCTGCGGCAGTTTCTTTCTGAACGCCCGGACGTGGAGCGGGTGTTCCTCTGTCTGGATGCCGACAAGGCTGGAGAGGATGCCTGCAAGCGGCTGACGGCGCTGCTGCCGGACACCGTGAGCGTGACCCGCATCCAGCCTTGCATGAAAGACTGGAACGATGTTTTGGTGCACCGGGCAGAGATCCCGAACCGTAATTATTTCAAAAGCATCGTGCTGAAAGAGCCGTCAAAACCGGAAACGGTGAAGATCATCCGCATGAGCGACGTGGAGTTGACCCCGGTGGAATGGCTCTGGAAGCCGTATCTGCCCTTTGGAAAACTCAGCGTGCTGCAAGGCAATCCGGGCGAGGGCAAAACCTATTTTGCCATGCACCTTGCCGCCGCCTGTACCAACGGAAAGCTGTTGCCCAACATGGAGCGCATGGCGCCCTTCAACGTGATCTACCAGACCGCCGAGGACGGTCTGGGCGATACGGTCAAGCCCCGCCTGATCGAAGCTGGGGCAGACCTTGACCGGGTGCTGGTCATTGACGACAGCGAGGTGCAGCTGACGCTTTCGGACGAACGAATTGAAAAAGCCATTATCGAGAACAACGCCCGACTGGTCATCATCGACCCGATCCAGGCGTATCTCGGTGCCGATGTGGATATGAACCGGGCAAACGAGGTGCGCCCCATCTTCATGCGGCTGGGACAGGTAGCGCAGCGAACAGGCTGCGCTATTTTGCTGATTGGACACCTGAACAAAGCAGCCGGGATGCAAAGCCTGCAGCGGGGTCTCGGTTCCATCGACATTGCAGCCGCCGTGCGCAGCGTCATGTTTATCGGCAAACTGAAGCACGACCCAACCATGCGAATCCTGACCCATGAGAAAAGCTCCCTTGCCCCGCCGGGTGCGTCGCTGGCATTCTCTCTGGGGGACGAGGGTGGCTTCCGCTGGGTCGGCGAGTACGACATTACCGCAGACGAAATGCTGTCCGGCATCGAGCCGCAGCGGGAAACCAAGACCCAGCAGGCTAAAGACCTGATTTGTACGCTGCTTGCCGGAGGAAAGCAGGTGCTCAGCGAGGACATCGACAAGGCGGCTCTGGAAAGGGGCATCCCCGGCAGAACCGTCCGGGATGCCAAGCGTGAACTGGGCGATGCCCTGAAAAGCAAGATCGTGGAAGGCCGCAAGAAGGTCTTTTGGATGGAATAAGCCATTTGACTGGCAGAAAAATTTGGCTGGCAAGAAAATCATGGTACACCCACAGTTGCCAGTCTGCCATCCAAATTCAGAAAATGACGACAAAAGGAGAAATTCAATGGAAAATCAGAATTCGAGTTATTCGGTGCAGATCGGTAAAACCACCTTTATTGTGTGCGTGAAGCAGTCCGAAACTGCCAAAAAGCCGATTGAAAAGATGTTCAAGGATATGTGCAGACATGAGGTCACACGGGACTTCCTCGCAGACAACCTGATGAATTTAGAAAAATTACCGAAAACCTCTTGACGAAGTCCAGCCCGAAGGAACCGGCTACCGTGCGCGCACACGTTTTGCCAAGTTCTTTAATCTGCCGGAGCTGATGAATATGTTCAAGGAGGCAGCGGACATCAAGACTTCCGACCAGTTGCATCTGCCTGTTCCGGAAGCCAAGTTTGAAACTGTCGTGGTCAAACCCTCGGAAATCCAGCAGGACATGGTGAAATCCCTGAGCGAACGTGCTGCTGAGGTGCATAGCGGTGCGGTTGACCCCTCGGTGGACAATATGCTGAAGATCACCTCGGACGGACGTAAAACCGGCCTTGACCAGCGGCTGATGAATCCGCTCACCCCGGATGACCCGGACAGCAAGCTGAATGCCTGCGTCGACAATGTTCTGCGTATCTGGAACGAAACCAAAGAGGATAATCTGACGCAGCTGATTTTCTGCGATATGTCCACGCCCAAGGGAGACGGCTCGTTCAATGTCTACGATGATATTCGCACAAAGCTGCTTGCCGCCGGGGTGCCGGAATCGGAGGTCGAGTTCATCCACAACGCTGATACTGAAGGTAAGAAAGCGGATTTGTTCTCCAAAGTCCGCAGCGGCAAGGTGCGTGTCCTGCTGGGCAGCACTGCAAAGATGGGCGCAGGCACCAATGTCCAGACCCTGCTGGTGGCCGTGCATCATCTGGATGTAGGCTGGCGACCGTCCGATATGACCCAACGCAACGGCCGAATCATCCGTCAGGGCAACAAAAACAAACAAGTTTACGTCTATAATTACGTCACGGAGGGGACATTCGACGCCTACCTCTGGCAAACGCTGGAAAACAAGCAGAAGTTTATTTCGCAGATCATGACGAGCAAATCTCCGATGCGCTCCTGTGATGATGTGGATGAGCAGGCTCTTTCGTATGCCGAGGTCAAGGCCCTATGCGCAGGCGACCCGCGCATCCGGGAAAAGATGGATCTGGATGTGCAGGTAGCAAAGCTCAAGGTGCTGCGCTCGGATTACCAGAACCAGAAATATCGTCTGGAAGATAAGCTGCTCAAGCATTACCCGGAGGAAATTCAGAAAGCGAAGAACCGTATTGCGGCTCTGAAAAACGATGCCCAAATCGCAGACGCACACCCGCAGGATAAGGAGAACTTCTGCGGCATGACGATCAAGGGCATGGTGTTCGATGAGAAAAAAGCCGCTGGTGAGCGGCTGATGCTCGCCTGCAAGGAGATGCCGAATGCGGATATGATGCTGCTGGGCACCTATCGCGGCTTTGAGCTGAACATTCGCTTTGACAGTTTCAAGAATGAGCATCAAATCGTTCTCCGCGGCGAGCTGAGTTATCCGGTACCGCTGGGCGATGACCCTCGCGGCAACATCGTCCGTCTGGACAATGCCATCGGCAATTTTGCCGACCGCATTGCCGATGCTGATGCCGCACTGGATTCTCTGGAACAGCAGAAGCAGGCCGCAGAGGTTGAAATCGCCAAGCCGTTTGCGCAGGAGGAAGAACTGCAAACCAAATCTGCCCGCCTTGCAGAATTGGATGCGCTGTTGAACATGGAGCATCAGTCCAGCCGGACAGAACCCGAAGCGGAAGAAAAGCCGGATGCCCGCCCCTCTGTGCTGGCAGCTCTGGAAGAAAAGGCTGATAAAGTGGAGCCTGTCCGACCATTCAAATCTTACTTGGATAAGGATGGTGATGCCCGGTGACGGAGCACCGTGACCAGCAGATCCATTTTCGTGTCAGCAAAGTCGAACTGGAACGCATTCGTCAGAAGATGGAAAGTTGCGGTATTTTGAGCATTGGCTCTTATCTGCGAAAAATGGCTCTGGATGGTTACTGCCTGAATCTTGATTTACCACAGCTGCGTCGGATGGCGTACCTTCTTCAGAATTGCAGCAACAACCTGAATCAGGTGGCGAAACGGGCCAGTGAAAGCGGGCAGCTCTATGCCGCCGATTTAGAGGACTTGCGTAGTCGGTTGGATGAGCTGATAGCTATTGGCAAGCAACTTCTCGCCAAACTCACCGAACTCTAAAAAATTTCCCGCAGTAGGAGGCTGCGGGTTTACATAACGGTTGACACCCTTGCAAGGCAAGGGGCGATACCTTTATAATAGGGGCGAAAAAGAAAGGCTGGTGTTTGATATGAGGTTTTTATTCAAGATGATGCTTGCCCCGATCTCTCTGTTCGTGGCTTTTCTGGCTCTGATGGCAAAGTGGCTGCTTACTCTGTCCAGCTATGTTGTCGCGCCGTTGATGCTGTATATCTTTGGCTGCGGCATCTACACCGTCTACCGCCAGACTTGGGATCAATTTCTGATTCTGCTGGTTGCCGAATTTCTCTGCTTTGTCCTTTTTGTCGGCGCAACTGCAATGGTGGAGGGCGTTGAGAAATTCAGCGGTTGGCTCCGGGACCTGATTTGATTTTGAATCTTCTTGCCGCCTTCGGGCGGCTTTTTCATTTAGGAGGTGATCTGCTCTGGCTGCTACTCGTCTGATCGCACTGCATCAGCACAAAGGAAAATCTATCGCCGCCTGCCTGAAAGACCGCACTGATTATGCGCAGAATCCCGACAAGACTGAAAAAGGCGAACTTGTCAGCAGCTATCAATGCAGCCCGCTTACTGTGGACGAGGAGTTCATGCTCACAAAAAAGCTGTACGAGCAGGCCACCGGGCGCAGCCAAAAAAGTAACATTATCGCCTATCAGATACGGCAATCTTTCCGACCTGGTGAAATTACGGCTGAAGAAGCAAACCGCATCGGTTATGAGTTGGCCTCCCGGTTTCTGAAAGGCAAACACGCTTTTATCGTTGCAACGCATACCGATCGGGAACACATTCACAATCACATTATCTATAACTCGACCACTCTGGACGGCACAAGAAAATTCCGGGATTTTTTCTTTTCCGGTCTGGCAGTGCAGCGGTTGAGCGACCTGATTTGTCTGGAGCATCAGCTGTCAGTCATTGAAAAGAAGCCTTACCGGGAACGGCAGAAGCGCATCACTTACCCACCAAAGGAGAGCAACCGCGACCGGCTGTGCAGTGTAATCGACGAGATTTTGCAGCAGAAGCCCACCGACTACGAAGATTTTCTGCAAAAGCTGGAACAGCAGGGCTATGAAATCAAACGCGGCAAATACACTTCCGTTAAAGGCGCACGGCAGAAACGCTTTATCCGGTTAAAGACACTGGGTGCCGGGTACAGCGAGGATGAAATCAAAGCAGTCATTGCCGGAAAAGCCGAACACCGCCCACATCAGAAGCAACCTCCCAAAGAGCAGCCGTTCCAGTTGCTGGTTGACATTCAAGCAAAACTTGCCGAGGGCAAAGGTGGCGGCTACGAACGCTGGGCGAAGAAGTACAACTTGAAAGAGATGTCCAAAACGCTGATTTTTTTGCAGGAGCAGAAAATCGGCAGTGCGGATGACCTGAAAGAGCGTGCTGATGCTGCACTTTCTCGCTATCACAAACTGGGCGATTCCATCAAGGCCGCCGAGAAGCGTATGGCAGAAATCGCCGTCCTCCGGGCGCACATCGTCAACTATGCCAAGACCCGGCCTGTATACGATGCTTACCGCAAATCCGGGTACAGCTCCAAATTTTTGGAAGCGCACCGGGAAGAAGTCACGCTGCATAAGACGGCGAAAGCCGCTTTCAATGAATCCGGCCTGAAAAAGCTGCCCAAAGTGAAAGACCTGAATGCAGAGTATTCGGCTTTGCTCACCAAGAAAAAAGCACTCTACCCAGAGTACCGAAAGACACGGGATGAGATGCAGGAAATCGTAAAAGCACAGAAGAATGTGGAACTGTTCTTTGCGGAGGAAAAGGACTCCAAGCAAGTCGAGCAGATCCGATAAAACAGTCCCTGAGAACTTTGCCGCTTATCCGGCAGGGTTCTCAGGGTCTTTTTTGCTTATTGCTCAGTCTGTACTTGGAACGGCTTTTCCGGCAGTTTCAATTTGTTTGGCAACCATATTTTCCAATTCCCCCGTAATCGTTGCACAATTTGCAACACGATAATTCCAGAAGTAAGAAACGCCTTCACACTCCTCAACGGACAAATCGCTGTTGACCAAAAGCAGTCGGTCGGAGGTTACTTTCAGCTTTTCGCACAGAGCAGCATATTTTCCATAATCAATGCTTCGGCTGGACGATTTGGCTTCCACCCAGAAGAATTTTCCGTTGATGGAAAACGCAACATCCAGTTCATGCGTGCTCCCTGCGGATGCCGCTTCTGAAAGAATCACATTGGAGCAAAGCGAAACTTCTGCGCCCTGCTCCTCCTGATAGCGATTCAAAATCTGCTGAACCTGATGCTCCACAAAAAGTTCCAGCCACTTCCCGCTCAGGAAATGCCGGACAGTCTCATTTTGCGCAAGCTCATAGACGATATTCTGCGGATAGATCACAATGGATGCAAAAAGTCCCATTTTATCCCACGTCTGAGCGATTTCCGAAAGTGTGGCAAACGAATTCTTGGAAGTACCCTTTGGGATACGAAACGAAAAAGAGCCGTCACTCTGCATATGTGTCCGAATAAACTGCAAGAAATCCACCACTACCGGGTCGCAAAGAGCTTCGCCTGTTTTCCATGCCATCCGCTGAACGGCAATCGGCGGAAGTTTTTTCGGTACGACCTGCTGAACGATTCTATACCCACAGCGTTCCAGATGCTCCAATGCGGTCAAAGGCTTCGGAGGGATTTTTTCTTTAACTTCGGACTTTTCTGCACCGGATGTATTCTCAGTCAGATAGTTAAACTTCCATCCGTATTCCCAAGCAGGCGAACGGGTCAACACACCAACTGCATGAAATCCGCTGTCCGGTTCCTCCATCGGAAATGTGATTTTGTTCTTTTGGATATTGATTTGGAGCGTTTTATTTTTCAGCGCTATCTGATAAGCGTCAAGAAGGAATTCCTTTCCCTTATATGTCAGCTCACTGGAACTATTTGCAGAAAGGCCAGCATTTTTTGCCAAAGAGAGAAGCAGACAGGTCGCTTTGGGCAGCTCAAGGATATGCTCCATCTGCGCAGCGTCCGGAATCACTTCCGCATTTGCGTTATCGGGCTGCGGCAATTCGTCTGCCGGAGTCTCCTTTGCTGGTGCAGAAACTTCGGGTGTCATTTTTGAAGCAGCCTCAGATTTTCCAGACTTGGGCAAAGGTTTCGGCTCCGTATAGACCTCAGCAATAAATAATTCATAGGAATCGATGCACGAAAGTTTTCCTGCCGCTGCAAGTCCCACATAAATCGCAGCCGCCCGTGAGGAATCGCCATAATACTTTTTAGAATCCGCTGCGGCAGCAATATCAGAAAAAGCATTATATCTGCTCAGCGGCTCCGCCTTTTCCGGGAACTGCTTCAACGCACGGCAGTAGAGCCACTCAAAGAACGAATCCATGTACGGCTCTGTCGGATACTCGTTTCCTTCCAGAGAGTAACGTAGCAGCTCTCCACTGGTTCGCAGCCGAGTGTCCTTATGGACTTTGGGTGGCTCACAGGTCAGAAGGTCAGCGAATGGCCCACCATGTTCAAACACTTTGGTGGCTTCAAAAACCGTGCTGATGGGTACATCCTGCGCAACAGAATCCAGATGCAGCAAAAGCCGCAGAGAAGAAACAGCTTCACCCTCCGGCTGAACGGATGCAGAGCTGACTTCCAGAATCGAAACATCAGGGTCTGTTGTATGGACGGCATCATGGACGGCACGGATATTCTGCCGCTTGCTGCCTTTTATCCATGTGAATGTCACCGGCTGTTCTCTGCAATAGGGATAGCCGGATATGGGAAAACAAATGGTTCGTGTTGCCATGAACACCTCCAACTTTTTAGGACAAACAAGTTTATGTAAATCAAGTATAGCACAATCCCGGATGTGCTGCATAGCACTATTTTCTGCTTCCGGGAATCCATCTGTGCAAAAAGTGCCGATACCACAGGCATCGGCACTCAGATTAAAAAGCATTTTTCAAAAATGTGCAGCCTGCATCCACTGGATGCAGAACACAAGGGGTTTGGGCACAGCCCAACAAGCATTTTGAATTTGATTTTTAGAAATCGGATTCAAAAATTGCAAGTTGGTACCAGCTTGCACTGCTTGCCACAACAATGCGTCCTTTTTGTCCGCAATTTGTAATTTTCAGATTGGAGAAAAACGCCATGGCAAAGACGAAGGCTGAAGAAAAAGCTCTCAACCTTGATTAGATTTTGTTTAACTGCCGGGATTATCTGCGCGCTGCGCGCAACTCCGGCTCGTTCTTTGAAAAGCGTGATATCCCCCGCAGTACAGCCCCGAAGTTCTCAAAAAGGTCATGGAACAGGTAGAGAACTTTGAGGAGAACAATTAAGCATTTTCTCGTTTTAACGTGGGATTAGATTGCTGTAGACCTTAATACAAAAAGATAGATAATGAAAATCTGGTGTCTGCTGGTACCAAAAAGCAGTTTGGCATCCTGAAAGACCTGATGAACCGCTCCGACGTGGATATCATCGTCAATGCCTGTGAAGCCCACCTCCACATTCCCATGGCCGATTTCGTAGTCTATGTAGTTGTAGCGGCTCCGGTCAAACCAGATCTGA
>ENA-USUJ01000839-USUJ01000839.1-human-gut-metagenome-genome-assembly--contig:-NODE-839-length-27383-cov-12.283967_pt1 | contig 27383 bp, 8 predicted proteins | sample MGYA00250061_ERZ773398 | MGnify/ENA primary metagenome ERZ773398 (study PRJEB29103, sample SAMN06111992) | human gut metagenome | biome: human gut; feature: ankylosing spondylitis patient; material... | reverse complement strand
TGGCATTTTATCTTGCATAATATTGCACTCCTTATAAGTCATAATTTATCGCGTGCGCGGAAAAAGAAAACAAAAAACACAAGCAGACAAAACCCTGCTTGTTTTGTTTTTTAAATTTTTTTTAATTTGAAAATATGCATACTTTCCACACTACGACTAATAATACATGAATATTAACACAATATCAAGTCTTTAGTCAATACATTTATTGACAATTTTTACAAAAATTTACTCAAATACGCAAAAATTTTTCGACAAAAAAACACAGTCATTAATTTTTTGACTGTGTTAATTTTATTAATTTGAATCAGATTCGGCAAAATCGGTGATTATTTTATCTTTATAAGCATCTGTTGAATCAACTTCTTTAAATGATTTGTCATAAACGCTATCACCTTCTTCGCCATTAATCCAAATTCGTGAGAACTTCACTGCATTTGTGCATATGTTTCCAGCAAATGTAACTTTTGTTGTTGTCTTTTTGCCAACAATGACCCCAACAGAGTTTACTTCAAAGCCATAAGCGATGATTGTTGTTTCATATTCTTTTACGTTTGTGCCAACAATAATTTTGCCTACGATACAATCTGTAATTTTGATATTCCCAATTCCATTTTGTATAACGCCAACCACACCACCAACATTGGTGCTTCCACGAAGATTTGAAACAATATGATAATTTGATATTGTTCCCGATCTCATAATTCCAGCGACACCACCAACAAAACTTATGTCAATATTATCAATATCAAGTGAAATTTCTGATTTTTCGTCACTTGATATGGAATAAATCACGTCGCCATTATTAATTCCAACAAGTCCACCAACAGCCACTGGAGCAACTGAACCATTTTTGAAGTAATTTGTTGCGTTGCCCAACACTTCTGAATGGTTTATTGTCCCGTTGTTCATTCCAACAAGTCCACCCGCAACAAAGGATGAGCGAATATAGTTTTTGTCTGCAACATTTGTTGTCGACTTTTCAATTCGTGCGCCCATTCCCAAATATCCAACGAGTCCACCGGCAATTTGTCCCATGACAACACTGGCCCTTGATTCACAAAATGCCATTGTTCCGCCTTGCATATACCCCACAACACCACCAGCAAGTGCTGCAAGATTGATATTCACAACAGTTTGCGTTGGGATATAAATGCCCGTTGAATTCTTTTTGGTTTCATCACTCGTTTGACTGAGTGATGTTGCATTAATATTGAGTTCAGAATTGCAATTGATCATCTGACTATTAAACACCTGCGAATTCATCATCAAGCCAGCAATTCCGCCAACAAAATTCTGTCCTTTAATCATGATTACATTTGTCACATTTGATGTTTCAACCGAAACATTATAAACTCCCGAACCCAATATGGTTCCAGCCAATGCTCCTGCTTTTGAGACATTAGGCAAATTGATTTGAGATGGAATTAATATGAGGTTTTTAACAACACCCGCCTTTATGTTTGTCCCAATGCTTGCAAACCATCCTGCACTATCAACTTTTTCTTCACTGTTGATGTTTAGTCCTGTGACTTTTAGCCCATTCCCATCGAGTTCACCGCAAAATTTAACTTTGTGAAGCCCGCTGAGTTTAACTCCGGTTTCATCGTTCGAATAGTTGATATCTGCCACAATTCTGATATAAGACGAACACGTCAAATCAGTTTGAGTTGTCTGCAATATTTTTTGCTCAAGTTCAGATGCACTACTAATTATGAACGGATTATTCATTGAACCATCTGGCATATCAAGATATTTATAAATCACACCACCTGTCACTTCATCAACAATTTTTGTGTAAAACACTTTTGTTGTCGTGATAATGTTGTTTGCAGAAATTAGACTTGGATATTTCAATTCATCTCTGCTGTTCGAAATCAAAGTCCAAACACCTTTTTCGGGTGCGAGTTCAGACGAAAGTCCAAATGTGACAAAGTTTTCACGTTTTGAAAAGTCTGACATTTGTTTCAATTCCACAATTCCATCAACTTTTTGAGATGACTGCCAATTATTAATTTCCTTGCAATAATAACAAGATTTGAATGTTCCCGCAGTTGTGTCAACAAGACCCGCAGGATCAAATGCGACAAAGGCAAAGTTGTTGTTCATATTTTTTTGAAGCAAAGAAAGCGAAAATGAATTCAATATTATTCCATTTTGTTGGTTTTCATAAACAAATCCAGACGCAACAGATCCAGAGCGAATGTAAATGTTTGCATATGAGTCTTGAACTTCACCTGCATTGGCAAACACAAATGCAGCAATTTTTGCATTGGCTCTGATCGAAACAGAAGTGTCACAATATATTGCATTTTGCCCATATGTTCCACCTTCAATATAGCACCCAAATATTCTTGCACCATTCTTATTTTCGCATGCAATGCCCGCCGTCATTGCATCTGTTATTGTTGAATTGTTAATAATTGTTGAATTCTTGACAAATGATGATGAGATCACATTTGCATTTGTCGTTGCGATTCCAGCAACATTTCCATATGCTGAGAAAATTGAGATTTCAACACGCGAGTTCGTGATATATCCGTTGTTTTCAGCAACAATTCCGCCAATTTGTTTTGAACTCGTGTTTGCCGCTGATTCATTAACAACAATTCTCGCACTATTTCCTTCAACAAAGCAATTTGTGATAATTCCATTATTAATTGCTGCAATAAAGCCAAAGTTAAGTTCATCTGAAATTATTGTTGTTTCAAAATTGTTGACATATATGTGAACGTTTTGAATTATTGCATCTTCTTTAACTTCTTCAAACAATCCAAAGTTAACACTTGACTTTTCATGATTTTTGAAACGAGTCATTGTGATTTTTTTGTTGTTCCCGTCAAACCCAGCAATCGCAGTGACTATCGGTGAAAATGTCTCTGGAAGTGTAATATCTTCTGTCAATATATAGTAATTGCCTTCCGTCATATTGAGAAGTTCTTGATATGTTGAAATTGGAATCATTGATGAAGATGTGCTGATGTTTTCAACATTCATTTTCATTGTTGCACGATATGTCACACCATCAATTGTGCATTCGAATTTGAAAGTCGTTTTTGAATTTTCTGCAGACATTTCTTGTTTTGGATAAACGATGTTGTCTTCGACAAAATTAAACTCTTCACTTTCTGTTCCTTTTTCAGGAGTAAATTTGCCTTCTTTATTTAATTTTTCTTCGAATGCTTTCAAATTATAAACAATTTGTGAGTCAGATAAGTCATATTCGCAGTTGACGCCATTTATTAGTTCAACTCCGAGTTTCTTTGAAACTCCAACATATCCCGTGACGATGTCATATTCTGAACTCAGACTGCTTTCGTTTGCACCTTCGAAATCAATCTTTTCATAAACCACATAATCTTGGACTGTGATGGCAATTTCCTGAATAGTGGTTCTGACTGTCATTCCGTCGACTTCTTTTTCTCCGTAAACTTTTAGAATAATCCTATCTGTTCCTGCAATTTTGTTTGCATGTATGTTGTATGTAAAATCATTTGTTTTTGAAATCGAAACAACACCATTTCTTGAAGGTTCAACTCGGATTTGATCTTGAGTGAATCCAACAGATGTAATATTGAGTTTGTAATCAAGACCTTTTGCAAGCTTAACCTCAACTCCACTTTGCCTATTCTCAATTTGTCCAACAACTTTTTCCGTATGTTTTGTTGTGAGAACAAATTCTTTTTTATATCCATCACTTGCTCCAACAACAAGCTTAAGCGGTTGGTTGTCGGACACTTGTGTTTCAACAATAGTTTTGACAAACAAGGTTGATAACACCCCATTATTGGTAAACAATTTTGTTGGAATTTTAATTCCACCAGCATAGAGCGTTGCACCAGGAATTTTAAAATAATTTGAGTTTACAAAATCAAACTGAACAAATATTGGATTTGTTTCTGCATTTTGAATTGTAATATATTCAAGATCTGCTTGACGAGGAATGATATCCAAAACCAAAACGCCAGGCTTTCCAGGAGTTATGAGCAAACTTGTGCTTGCTCGATTTATATCATTCGGATTCGAATCAAAATATCTTGTTGCTATAACTTCAACATTTTGAGGCAAAACTTTTATTTGAGCCTCTTTTTGGAACGTGTTGTTTTTGTCTGAAAAAACAAGTTTTAGTGTTCCGGTATAGTATTTATCAACAAGTTCGAGCACAAATTCTTTTGATGTCAAATCCTTTTTATAAATCTTTTCTTTTGTTCCTGATGAAACAAGTTTCCCATTGATATAAGCATCTCGATTAACAGAAACAGAAAGTTCTTCATTATCTTCAAGCGTGCTTGAAAAATCAAATCCGATTTTAAGTTGATCATTTGCACACATTTCCAAGTTGGAAGAAGAAAGATAAAAATTTGTTATTCCAGCCAAAACGCGTGCCGTGACGCCAAGAGAAGCAAATGTATCAGATGTAAATTTTCTTCCACCGATATAAATTGAATACGCACCGCCAAAATTAATTTGTTCAACAAAATTTGTGATTTCATCATTTTTAATTTTGTTCAAATATTCTGAACTGAGCCCAATTGTAAATAAATTTTCGTAATTATTCAAAACAAAGTTGTTGTTGTTTGACAAAATATTATAATTCCCGCCAACGGCAAGCTGGACGCCGTCAACCGCCATACTCAAGTTGTTTTTATCAAAAGATGTCACTTGATCCGCTCTTGCCAAAATCGTTGAGCCTTCAAGAACTGGGTAGCTAGACTCATTTGAGGTTTGTGAAAAACCAATTTTTTCATTTGCACCAACCACCCACACATAAACAATTGATTTGAGGTTTGGATTAAATCTTGAAGTGATAGCAATTTCACAAAGCCCTCGTGAAACAACTTTTATTCCATCGCCTTCAATTTTAATTATTGAACTGTCACTGCTTGAAATTTCTGCACCTGCATCTCCAAGTCCATGTGAAATTATTTTGCCAAGTTCAAGCTTGTTGAGATAGTCCAAAATGCTTTGTTCGTCTTTCTTTTGCGCTTCATAATAATCAAGATAAACAACTTTATAATCTGAAAATGATTCGTCATCAGTTTTCATTTCATTTTTAACAATTTCAAGCTCAACAGTGGTTGGAACTGGTGGCATAACAGAAACGACATCTGAATAGATTGTGTCATCAATTCCACCAAGAGAAAGTTTTGAAGCTTTTATATTTGAATTGCAAATCGCGATTGTTGCACCAGTGAGGTTGCCAACAAAAGCACCTGCTTTTGAAATCACAGAATCGGAATCCATGCAAACCAAAATGTCTGTGCCTGTGCGGAAAGATGCAACATAACACTCTGTGATATTCCCAGCATATGCAGTGCCAACAAATCCTCCAACATATCCTGTCGCATATGCAATATATCTTTCGTTTTCAAGATAAGATGCTTGTTCATAGATTTCAACACCGCTTGACGTGATTGTGCCGCCCGTCATATCGCCAACAAATCCACCAACTCCCTGCGTTCCGCGAACAAAAGTGTTTGAAAAACTGCGAGCCGAGTTTTCTGTGTTATCTTCAAGACCAATTTTGCCATTGTTTTGCCCAACATAACCCCCGACATTTTTCTCTCCAACAATTTTTCCGCATGATGCAAGTGAAAGACAACTTCCCTCGTTGATTCCCACAATTGCACCAGTCGCCGAAGTTTTTTCCGTTCTCATTTTGACATTTGCAGTGTATCCATTAAATCCATATAGTGAAACTCCGTGAATTTGACGAAGTATTATTCCTGAAAGAGCATTCTTGCCAACAACCCCACCAACAACAACATCAAACTCATTTGTTCCTTCAACAAAGAATTCTGCCAAATGTCGCATGAGAGAGAAATTTGATTTGTCAATCTCAATAATGTTTGTGATTTTTGAGTTGTTTGTTCCAACGAGTCCACCCACACATGAAGCTGCTGACATTCGAATTTCACTTTTCCCAAGTTCGACAGAGCAATTTTCGATTGTTCCATTGTTAATTCCTGCCAAAAGACCAACATTTTGTGCTTCGCCGGCATAATTAATTGCTCCGGCAAATCCAACATTTTTCACGAATGCTTCTGGTGCAAGTTTTGCAAACAATCCCGCATTACCTTCAGTGTCGCCCACAATATTGATTCCAATAATCTTTGCGCCTGTTGTTCCAATAATTCCACCAGTGAGTTCGCCGAGTGGAGAAATTGGCTTTCCTTTCAGGTCAATAACTCCAACAATCTTGTAGTATTTTGCAAGTGCTTCTGCTGAATTTAATGCAAGAAGTTCTTCGGCAGAGCTAATTGGATATGGGCTGTCTTTTGTTCCGATTGCAACAGAAACTTTGATATCCCGATAGGTATCCGCGTTGATGTTGTCGCGTTTGAAACTATCCTGTGCCGAAACTCTCAATGTTCCGCCAAGTCCGTCTGTTGTCGCACGATTGACATCAAGTTGAACAAGACCTGTTTGTGTGACAGAAATAACGCCAATTGACTCTTCATTCTTTGGAATGAAACTATAAACCAAAGTTCTGTTGTTTGCAGTAATTTTTTCAGCATGAGCAATAATTTGAAAAGTTGGATGTCCTGCCGACAAAATAATTTCATTTGAAGCAACATTGTCAATAACAATATTTCGAACAAGTTCATATTTCTCAACGTTAACTTCAATTGTCACAACATATTCACGAGTGAAGTCAACAAGTTTTGCGGTAATTGTGGAAGACCGGATTGATGTTCCACTTTCAACCTTGCCGGTTATTTCTCCAGTTTTGACATTAAATGAAATCAAGTCGTTTTCCAAAATTTCTCCACCAGCCTCTTCTCCATCCAAATAATAAACAATTTTTTTGTTTGTTGCATCATTTGGAGATATATAGGACTGAATTTTCTTTGTTGCCTCACTGAGTTTATAAAAACCAACTGAATTGATGTCAGCAACTGTCACAGTTGTATCTGAAAAATAAAAGCTATTGACTGCAACATAAACTTCAACTTCAAAAGAGAATGTTTGACTTCTAATTTCTTTTTGACCATCAACAAACTTCACATATGAAACTTCAACTTCAACGCGAGCCTTCCCTTCATTTCTTCCAACAAGAGAATTGCCAACAATTTCAACAATATTTTCTTTTTCGCCAGAAATTTTTGTGATTGTGTAATTATATTCAATATTTGATGCATTTTGAGGATAATATGAAAAATTTAGTGGAACTGCTTTTTCATATGCGCGCGACTTTTGGATAACAAGTTGTTGAAGTGGTATGGCGCGGCTGACAACAACTGGCTGTTTTCTTCCAACAAACTCGCTTTCTGTTGAGTTTGGCGCATCAAGAATAAGCGAATTTTCGTTCATTTCGCAAATCACTTCAACTTCAACAGTCTTTGTCACACCGTTTCCAAGAGTCATAACAATTTTTGTTTTTCCAGAACTGAGTGCTTTGATTTTTATTGTGTTTGAATTTTCTTCTTTTTGCAATGCAATGATTGTGCTTTTTGCCTCAACCCAAACATCTCCCGAATATGCTCCGCTTGGCAAAACGTCAAACTCATAGTTAAATATTTCATCGCTTGCACTTCCATCATCTGCGAGCTTCAAAACAATCGAGTCCGCCCCAGCAATTTCTTTTGCCCCTTCGTGAACAACAACAGGAACAATGGCCACAATGTCATCACTAACGCCTTGCATGCCTTCAACAAGGAATCTGATTTCAGTATTCCCGACGACATTTGTGACACCTTGCACATATAAGGTTGTCCCGCTTTGAATTCGTTCTCCTGAACTTATTATATTTTTAGTATTATTATATATAGTAATATAATTATTATCATATAAAATAGTGCCCGCACGTTGTGAAGTTTGAACATTGTTTGGAAGCACTGAAAAATTCAAAGTTGTTCCTTTTGAATTTGTTGAATTATAGTTGAACACGCGAAGTGTTGAATAGTCCTCTGTTTCAAGGCCAATTGCAATCTTTTTCGCAACAACAACAGTTGAAATATCAACTGAATATGTTTCATAATAATCAAACTCTTCGCCAATGCCAAATTTGAACACATATTCACCTGTTGTGTCACCAGCAATGCCTGAAATCTCAAAAGTGAAAGTGTGAACGCCACCCGCATGAGCATGGTTCGTCATGCGAATGTTATAGTCATCACCCAAATGATATCCATTCAAGCATGTAATTTCTTTTTCAGCACTTTTCACAACAATGTCAACTCTTGAAGTGTTTTTTGTTGCTGAATTTGTCGCCAAAACGACATTATTCCCTTCAACTCCATCTACTTTTGAAGCAATTTCAGAAATTGGGTCAACAAGTCGGAGTGTAAATTGTGTGTGAATGTTTTCGTTTGCTGAATTTATTGCAAAAACTTCAACGCTTTGTCTTTCATCTTGCAAAGGTGCTTCAAAACCATCGGATATCTCTCCACCGACCATAAAATAAACATTTCTTTGTGTTGTGGAAATTGGATAAAAATTAATCAGTTTTTCTGCATCAAAAACAACTTTTCCTGCACCTTTAACAACATATGGCTTTGTGTCTGACTTTGCAGTCATTGAAACAACCCTTTGTTCGACTTCAATTGGAATTTCAAGACTTGCGCCACCGTCATAAAGAGTTGCACGCAAAATTGATTTTCCGCTCCGAACTGCACGCACAACACAACTTGCTTTGCTGCTTGTGGATTTTGTCGAAACACTTTCAACTTTTGCACATTCCCCGATAATCTCAAAGCCAACAATGCCGGAAATTCCATCATCTTTCCCGACAACATCAACCTCAATCTCCGCCGTCTCTTCATTTTCGTCCCCAAGCACCAAATTTATGCTCTTGGTGTTGCTTTCAAGGCTCAAATTTTGCCGTGACTTCCCACACGCGGAGAATATCCCCGCGCATGAGACCAACGCCATCAACAAAATTAAAACCGACCAAATCTTCTTTTTCATGTTTTCTCCGTTATTTCTAAATATTTAAGACATCACATGCTAATATTTGAGACATCACACACAAGCCAATGTATTGGCACACCAATTGAATGTGGATAATCATTTTCATACACAACATAGTATTGATCCCCCACTTTGTGAATCGGACCATTTATAGTGCCATTATCATACAGACGATTTTCCTGGTTTTTATCTTCTTTTGCTTCGATATATTGGAAAAGGTGATAATTTCCATTCCAATTGCTCTTGTCTATAATATATTCATCTGCAAGTCCTCCAGGCAATTTTTCAGAAATACCCTTGATAAATACATCATTATTTGTTCCGTTTTTATCATTTTGATCGTCGACATAATAATTATATTTTGAAATCTGAACATTGCCATTTTTATCTGTATAAACTGGACTATATATTTGACGACTACAGTCTGCTATATCTTTTTTCAACTCAAACATAACCCTGTGAGCATTTTTACCTGTTTTCCCCTGTGTATTACTTTTATACCCTTTTCCATTTATCATATATCGTGGAGCAATAATTATATAATCATTTACATTGTCAATATTATTATTAAATTTAGTTATTGTCGATATAAAAGATTGAATTTTCACAGTATCATATTTTGCATCTTTTGTAGGTTCGCCATTTCCGATTAATTTTTGAGCATATGCCAAATATTCTTTAGCCTTGCTTAAATCTGTGAATCCCAACCATTGCGAACTTTGTCGTTGATAGTCTATATCTCTCATTTTTGCGTCAACTTTCGTCTTGGTCATCTTGCCATCCGGATAAGTTACTTTTACATCACGCCAAAGATTGACTTTGTCTTGAATGCTTTTGTTGTTGCAAAACAAATTGTATGACGATATCGTCGATCCAAAAATATCAATATCGGAATATTCTAGATCATCGCAAAGAGAATATCCCACAAGTCCTCCAGCATATGATTTATGTTGAGCACGGGAATTTATGGAGGCATTAGTAATTGCTATATTGGTGATTGAACTTTTTTCTTCATCATATCCAATAAGTCCTCCAGCATATGATTTATGTTCATCCCATGGGATTTCTATAGTTTGACCAAATATTTTTTCTTGAATTATAGTGTAAGCATTTGAAATGGTTGTTATATCAATCTTTGAATTATCTAATTTGACATTTGAAATCTTCGCTTTTTCAACCCATCCAAACATTCCGCCATAAACCACCAAATTATCCGGCTTATTTTTATCATCATTTGATGTTGGTCTATATTCCTTTGAAGCCTCTACTGCTGCGTTTCCCAAATAGTTTGTGTAACTCATATTGGATATCGTTTTGTTTCCACCGTCAAATGATCCCTTGAAGACATCGGACTCATATCCAATCAAATTCCAATTTGCTGCAACAAAATTTGTTGGTTTTGTTTCACTATCAAGCGAATTTTTGTTGAGATCAATGTTGTTGACAACCTTGAACGCTTTGTTAAATCCAAATGTCGCAACATTCATTAAATGTCTTGAATTGGCAATGAGATACGGATTGTTGATTCCGTCTCCTGTGTTGATTGTGAGATGTGTCAAATTTGCAAATGGATCACTTGAAAGTGTTTTATAACCATAATTCCAAAGCGTTGCAGTCAATCCTTTTGCAGTCCAATAACCGTCAATCTTGGAAGAACTTTCAATGTTGCATGAAAGTGTGTTTCCAACATTTTCTTCATCAACCAAAATCTCTGTCGCAATTGGGTCATATTCGTTATTTTCAAATTTCACACCTTGAGTTGTTCCAAACACATGTTTGTTTTCAGCATTCGCATTTGCCTCATTGAGAGAAATGGTGTAGCAATTTGTGATTGCACCAGTTGAAGTGTTTGAACCAAATGAATAAGCGTCTTTTGCTTCACCTTGGACAGCGCCAGTTGAATGACAATAGTCAATAATTCCGTTGTTTGCATAAACAAAGCTTGCAATTCCTGCATTCGCATTGTTTCCATAGACTTGACCATTAAAAGAAGAGTAGACAACTAATCCATTGTTTGTTGCAACAAATCCTGCAGTGTCGCCTGTTCCATTTGGAACATTATAGTTGGCAAGCACAACAATGCCACAAATGTAACCATCATTTGTTGTCACAAAACCAGACTGCGAAACATAGCCGCTATTATCTGCCGAGATGTTTGAATTTGTTGACAATGCCCCTTTGAAATCACCTTTTTTGTTGTTTTGAACAAGATAAAACGAATCGCCATCTTTGACATAGATATTATTCTCGATTTTTACACTTCTCATAGTCACGATTTTAACAAGTTTTTTATTTTGTTCAGTGCATAAATAAGTGTCGCCAGCAATTGTGATTTTTTCGCCTACTTTTAGTTCACCGCCCTCATTAAGTTTTGAGATTAGATATTCTTTTTGTTCAATTGTCACGTAATATTGTGTGTATGATTTATCATTTTTGATCTCAAATTGTCCATTTGGTGTATACGTTTCATTAATGTCATCACTTGAAAACTCAAATAATTCCTCACCGATTGTCACAAAATACTTATCATCTCCATTCTCATCTTCTTTGATTGTCACTGGATAGGTTGTTCCATCAGCTTTTTCCAAAGTTAATTTCTCGGTTTCAATTTCGTTCCCATTTTCATCTTTGACTTTAACAACTTCATAAACACATTCAAACACTGTTTCACCAATTGTTATCGTTGATTTCACATCTCTGACGTTGATAATATTTGTTTTACCCTCATCAAAAACAAACTGATTACTTGTTGAATCCGTTGCGGAAATCTCATCTATTGTGAAAAACTCTCCGTCGGAATAATTGTTTATATATTCATCAAGCCTAATTTCTTTCTTTTCACTGCCAGCCCCAAACTCAAAATAATGATATGGAACTATTTCGCTCTCGATTGAGATTGAGTCACCCTCATAAATATCTGTTGACCCAAAAGAATATTCGTTTTCTCCATTGATTAGTTTTGTTCCATCATATGTATATGTGGTTCCGCCAATTGTCACCGTTCTTGAAACATCATAGTTCGTTGATTTAAACTCACCAATTGTGAGACCAGAAAGAATTGTCCTGTTTCCGATTCTGTCAATGTGCGTGTTTCTTATTGAAATTGTATTTCCATTTCCAATGAGAACAAAGTCTTCATTTGTTGAGAAAGAGATTGTTGGCACTGAAGTCGCAGCACCTTCGTAAATGATTGAATAATATTCCCCTGCATTGATTGTTGCCGATTGTGAAGTTGATGAGATTGTTTTTGGATTGAGAATTGAGCCTTCCACCCCCTGTTTATTTATCTTAACCTCATTCTTATCATTTCCATTTAATAATGTTTCAAAAGTGTTGCGGTTTGTTGCGAAATTCGTATCGCTTTCAACGGCAAGAGAAAGTTGATATGTGTAAGCATTGCCACTACCGCCAATTATGCTGGAATTACGGTTTCCCACAACAGCGTTGACCTTGTGAGCATTTTTGCTGGTTGCATGACGACGAATTTCAAGACTTGTGAGAGTTTTGTTGTTTTTGATTGCATTGCTATTTTGGTCTTTAGCAATCGCTTCACCAGCAATTCCGCCAGCACTGATTGAGGTTGGATTGATGTCTGACGCAATAAAGAAACGTCCATAAGAAACATTGTCTTTAATTGAGATCTTTGCACCTTCTGTTGATTTTGAACCAACTTCCCCGATGATTCCCCCAAAAGTGATGTTTGAATTTGTTGTTGAATCTTTGATTTCAACATCTGTTCCAGACCAGCATTCTGAAATTGTTGCACTTTCTGCCTTTCCAACAAGACCGCCCGCTGTGACATCTCCGGCACAAGTGATTGTCATCACTTTGTTTTTGATTTTGCCTTGAGTGTTGACTTGAACATTTGAAATTGAAACCATATTACCGGTTTGTCCAACAAGTCCGATATTACCGGTTTGTCCAACAAGTCCGCCAGCATAAACAGATGGACCTGAAATCTCAATATCATTAGTTTGGAATCTAACTGGAGTTTGGTTCACAGCAGAAATTGTTGTGCCGTTCTTGGTGTATCCAACAATTCCGCCAACACGAATGGTTTTTGTGCCGGTTGCTTTGATTTTTCCATAATTTTCTTCAGTTGGATTGCTTGATGTGAGAATAACATCATCTCTAATTGTCATGTTGAGAGTGCCCGCTGTTCCAACAACGCCACCAACATTTGTTGCATTATTTGCTGCATTATTTGCAGTGATTTGCATTTTTGATATTGGTGCAACAATGTTCATTGCCCCAGAACAATTTCCGACGAGTCCACCAACATTTGTTGCATTAACATCAATGACAATTTCGCTAAACATGGCTGTCAAATTATCAACAACAAGCCCGTCAGCAAGACCAACAATTCCTCCGACATTTGTGTTTTTTCTGGTGTTGTCAAGAGGCTGTTTTGAAATTGAAGATTTGATAACTGAACAATTTCTGAATATTGTGGAACCAAATGACGACTTTGCAACTTGTCCAACAATCAGCCCAATATTCTCTTCTTCGCCTGGATTTATGATAATTCGTTCAATCGTGATTTCTTCAAAAGATGATTTTCCCTCTGAAAGTCCAACAAGTCCACCCGCATTTCCTCCTGTTGAGTTGCCAAAGCTTGCAGAGATTGCTGTTGTTCCGTTGCCTGCTCCAGACACCTTTATGTTGCTGAAAGTGCAATCTCTTGCAGCACCAACAAGGGAACCGTAGTTTCCTGTTGGGAGAGTTGATGTCGCTGTCCTTGGGTCTTCAATGTTAAAACCTGAGAATGTTGCTCCAACCGCTTGATAGAACAACTCTTGCATTCCAACAAGTGTTGGGGTTTCGTCTGCAAATGTTGGGTTCATTGAAGCAGGGATTCCAAGAAGTTTTCCTGTGAAAACAATTCCACCTTCACGAATTTGTTTCACAGCACGAACAACTGCATCATCGCTCATATCAACTCGACCATCAATATAGAAAGTCTTGTTTGAATTTTTGAGTATTTTTCTGATGTCGTTTGCTGTTTCAATTTTATCAATAATGTAATATTGTTCTTCAAGTCCAAATGTGAGATGTGGAAGAACTTCATCAACATTTCTTGACCAGAAAGCATTTTTGAAGTGCGAATCCTCGATTTCAAACACCTCATTGACGTGACGAGCATTTGTGCGTGCTGGGAACAATCCTTTTAGATTTGTTCTCAATGTTGTGATGGTTTTGCTTGAAGATATATTCGCACCTTTCATTTCAAGCGGTTTGTCATCACCATAAACAGCATTAAGCGTGTAAACATTGCTCATTGCTGGAACGTATGTGCAAGCCCCAGCAAATGGTTCAAATGTAACAAATTTCTCTTTTGCATTTTCTGCTGTTGTGTAGTTTTTGTTGAGATAGTTCACGCCAACAACGCTGTCAAGCTCTCCCGATGAGAGAACGGCACCAAAGAGTCCTCCAACCAAAATATTATTTTCATTTGATTTCGACTGAACATTTGAGAAAGTATAAACTCTGCTTATCTCATATTTTTGGTTTTTAACGATTCCAACAATGCCCCCGAGATTATATGCAGCATCTGAAATGACATCAAGTTTTGTATAACTGTCTTCAAGATAACCACCATTCATAACTCCAACAATTCCGCCGATGGTTTGACCAACATTTGTTGAAACGAACATATTTTCATATGTTTTTCTTTCATTTGACTTGTTTTCGTAATAATTATTTACATTTTCTTCAATTTCTCTTTGAAGATTGTTTGCTGACGATGTGTAGTTTTGAACATCGTTGTGCTCAATTCGAATATGTGAAAGTTTTCCATAACTAAAACCAATCGCTCCACCAGCAACGCCATAGTTGTGAGCGTTGATATTTTGCCCGTCCGCAATTGAAAGCCATGCGTCATGAATATATGTTGTTTTTCCAACATATCCAACCAGTCCGCCAGCAATCTTTGCGCTGACTGTAAATTTCCCACTTGCTTTAATTTTCTGGACTTGTGCATTAACGATTGTCGACAAGTTTACATTTGATGCATTGTTTATATCTTTTGCATAAATTGCCCCAGCAACGCTGCCTGCAATTGAAACTGTTGAATTAAGTCCAACACCCTCTGTTGGAAGAGTTGGAATTGGTGATTGGACAAAATATGTTTTTTCATCGGCAGTGCCTTCGTTGACTGTATTTTGATTTACTTTGCTTGTTTCTTTGTTATCAATATAGGTGGCGTGCGCTGAAATGTTTGAAGATATGCTGTTGAGTTCACTTGTGCCAGCAACCGCTCCGACAACACCGCCGACAATGTTGCGCCCTTGAATGAGTGCAATTTGCTGACTTTGTGCAATTTCAGCAGAAACATTAATTATTTTTGAATTTTCAACATATCCTGCAAGTGCCCCAACACAATTTACGCTTGAAGCAGATATCTCTTTTACGGTTAGGTTAAGGTTCTTCACAACCGCACCATTTTTGATTGATGAAAACAATCCGAAGTATATTTGATCAGTATCCGTGATTGAAAAATCAAGATTTGAAATCGTCATTGAGTTTCCTTCAAGAATGCCATATCCAATGACCGCACCAAATTCATCTATTTTGCGCATAAAAGTGTATTCAGTTGACAAAAGTGTTGTCGTATCACTTCCGCCAAGTGACAAATCTGATAGGTCAATGTCGTTGATTATTCTGTAATTTCCAAATGCCTGTTTTGTCGAAGCGTCAAAATTTGCCTTGATTGAATCTTCTTTGCTTAATCCAAACACATCATTAAATTCTTGTGCAGAACGAATTAACACTGGGTTGTTTATTGAACCATATTCATAACCTGCAACATACGCGATGTTATAGTTGTTTTCATCTGCGCTTATCAAATATCTTTTTGACAAAGCAATGTCGTTTGCAGAAACAAGTTCAGGTCCGCGCGATGTCATTGACCACATACCATCTCGTGCGCCAAGTGTTGTAAATGAATATCCATAGTAGTGATCTTCAAGTTTCACCGCACTTGCATTCAACAACTCCGCCCCATCTGCAATGCTTTGCAATTTGCCAAGTTTTGAATAGTAATAGGAATATATGATGGTTCCCAAGTTGTTTGATTGATTTTCTGCATCAACCCCACAGAATTGTTCTTGACTTGTGTCATCTTCAACAATTTTTGACAATGAAACGCTTGAAACAATTTGAGCACCAATTTCATTTCTATACACAAAACCAGCACTTCTCACACCTTTTCTATTCTCAAGTGGAGTTTCTTTATATAGTTTTATATTACTATAGCAGTCTGATATATAAGAGAAATTGTCATATACAAAGCCCGCAACTTCAAATGAAGATTCAATTCCTTGACCTTCGACATAGACTTCGTTGCTACTTGTCCCCTCAACTCCACGAACATAACTTCCTGTTATTTTTGCACCAGTTTGATTGTTGAGAACAAATCCGGCGGTTCGATTGTTTGTTTCAAAATTTGAATTATTTACAATTGTTATATTTTTTGCATAAGAAGCGGAAATAATTCCCGTGTTGTTAAGAACAAATCCAGCAATTTGATCTTGCCCGACAAGAGCAAAGATTTTGAGTGGCTTTTCTTGTCTTTTTGCATCTTTGTCAATGATTGTGACACTTGTGTCGCCAACCCTTGAATTTGTGATTGAACCAGAGTTGTTGAGAACAAATCCAGCCATTTGGATTTCTGTTGCATCAGCAACTGAGCTTGAAATTTGAATTCCACCCGTGGTTGCAGTTGACACATTTTTCATTGACAAAACGTGAGTGTTTGTGACAATACCCTGATTATTTATTGCAAGTCCTGCAACACTAATGCTTGAATATTGAGAAGAATTTGCATTGATTTCACCAATTTGATAATCAACAATAAGATTTTTTATTGTTGTTGTCTCGTTGATTGTATTAAACAATGCGACTTCCAAAGTTTGGTCTGTGCCAAGACTAAGCGATTTTATTGTGATTTTGTGATTGTTTCCGTCAAGACTTCTGATTTTGGTTGTGTCTGAATAAGGAGTGTGTTCTCCGATTTCAATATCGCTTGTGAGAATGTAATCTTGTGCATCACTTTGCTCAAAGATTGCATTAAAATCTTCAAGACTTCCAATTGGCATTGGCTTATCTTCGTTTGAATAGTTCGTAACAACAACATCAAACTCGTATTCAATTGAATAAATTTCTTTGCTGTTGTCGTTTGTGAATGCTGAAACTTCAAATTTCATTTTTTGAGTTCCAGTCTTAAGTCCCGTAACAACGGTTCGCAAATATTTATCACCGTTAAATATATCTTCAAACTTGAGATATTCATTGTTTTGATAAATATTTGCATATCCATCCTTGCTTGTTGAAGCACTGTGAGAATCTCCAAATGAGTCGACAAACATAAACGATTTCATATATGTATGAATGCCATTATTTGAAATATTTGTGAAGTATTGACTATTTTTAAAGTTCTTAATCCTTGTTTTCAGTTCCTCAACTGCCTTTGCATCATTCTCATCATGTGTGAATGTTTGAGGTTCTGTTATGTCATAAGAAAAATCAAATATGGTTTTTACGCTAACTTTTGAACTATATTTATTTGTTCCATTCGTGAGAACAACCTTGTTTACAACAAAATCAAGAACGCGAACAACAAGCGTTGTTGTCTTTTTCTCGCGAACACCATTAACTTCACGTGATACAACAACCTCAATTCGGACAATATCTTGATTTTTGTTTGAAAATTTTGATCCAACAAAAATTGGGCAGGTGTATGTATATTGATTTTGCGAGCCAAGGTTTGTTGAGTTGATCAATGTTTTTTGACCAACATATGCTCTTTCATAAATGTTTGCTGAATCCACGCCGTCTTTTGCGTAGATTTCAACATCACCCTCACCGACAACAGTGATTGTCATATCTTTTGTTGTTCCGCGACCCATAACGATGTAATCTTTTTGACCATCAACCTCAACGCGAGCGGTTGGAATAAATTTTGCAGCAAGGAAAATGTGTTGCTCAATTGGGTTTTGGTCTTGTTTTGATCTGTAAGCACGAACAACAAGTTCAAATGTAAGTTCTTCTGGGATATCTGAAGCAACTTGAGTTTTTATATAAACTGTTCCGTTGTTAATCATTGTATAGCCAACAATTATTCCATTTTCAGTTCTTGAGTAATCAACATTTTGTTGAACCATAACAAATTGATTTAAGTCGTTGCCATGTCTTGAATAAAGTTGAAGTTTGACTTTGTAATCTTGATTTGGGATTGATTCAATTTCAACATGAGAAATTTCGCTATAAGTTGGGAATAAGTTGACTTCTAACAATCCAACCTGTCCTGGAGCCAACGAATTTGAAGGCGAAGGATTTGATTGAAGGACCTCGAACGATTTTTCTCCTTCTTGTTCAACTGAAGAAGTTGCATAATAGTGCGAATAGTCAATTCTTTGAAGTGATTGAGGAAGAAGTTTGATGGCGACATCAACTGGCGCAATGCCAAATGTTGTAAATTCCTCTTCATTTGCATATATGCGGATATAATAATTTCCACCAATTTGAGTCGTTCTCTCTCTGAGTTGAATTGAAAGTCTTATATCAAATGTTCTAAAAATTGTTTCTTCGCTGTTTTGTTCTTCATCATTAATCTTTGGATTGATCAATGAATAATCAATGTTAAAAGAGTCGGTATAATTCACACCAGCTTCATTATATATCTCATAACTGATTGATTTCCCATCAAATTCGCCAAACAGAATTTTGTTGGAAATATCAGTGACAAGTGAAACATTGAGTTCAATTGTGTCAATTGGTTCCATTTCAAAACTATTTTGAGAAACCGACAAACTTTCAGCACCATTATAAACAACAACCTTGAATGTTCTTGTAAAGAAGTTTGGAAGTATTGATTTTATTTCTTCAAACTCCCCATACAAAGCAATATCTGCAAAAGTCAATGAGCAAACAAATTCGTCAATTGTTTGTTTGCTGTCGAACATCAAAAGATTAAGTCCCAAAGGTTTTGAATCAATCTCATTAGCATAATTAATTTTTATATCATGTGTTTTAAATTCAATATCTCTGTCGACAAGCACTAATGATGAAGATACTTTTGAATAAAGTGCTTGAGTATATGTTCGTTTAAGATAAATCACAGAACCATCAGACAAGGTGCCGCTTGGATCAAGGCTTGAAGAAGATGCATAGATGTTAAAATCTCTGATCGGATAACTTGTATAAATGTCAAGCGTGAACGAAAGTTCAGGATTGAGTTTGGAAGTTATTGTGAGCGTCTGTTTTCCAAGTCCCAAAACATTGATATTTAGTCCACTCATTGAAACCGCCGTTCCATATGTGAGTGAATATTTGAACATGTCTGGAGACGAACTTGCGTTATATGGCAAAATCTCAAAAGATAATAAATCATATATTGAGATGCTGTTATACTGATCTAATTTTGCCTTTTCAGCAGTCGTCAAAGGTGAAACTTTGGATTCATAACGATAGAGCAAAACTTGTGTATCATTAAGTTTGAGGTATGAATTTATATTTTGCGGATCTTTAACTGAAATTATCATGCTTTCAGGTTTAACTTCAGCGGAAATTTCTCTCAAAAATGGATTTTGAGAATCAAGATAAATTTTCCATATCGTAATTTTTTCATATGTGCAAGAAATATCCCAATCAGTTTTTAACCAATCAGAAACAGTTTTTTCTGTTGCATTTGTTCCTGAATAGCAACTTGTCGCAGCGTTGAGTCTTTCATCATCAAGAACAGAGAAACATTTTGCAATTGCGCCATAATTATACTTTGCAAATGTTGTGTTAGAATAACAGTTTTCAATTTTCGCTTTTGCATTGTTCACAAAAACAAATCCCGTTACTGAGTCAACATTGAGAAGAGCTGAAAATGATTTTGTAATTTCGCCTGAATTTGTATGAACCAATCCCCCTGAATATGAAAAATCTGAATCGGCGAATGCGGCGTCGGCTTTGTAGGAATGAATATATGAACGCAGGATTCTCCCATTTTCCAAATTTTCAACACAAAGACCAGCAAGTTTTGCTTGCGGATCAAAAGTCGAGGCAAGTTTTATTGAACTTGCGTCAAGAAGAAGCGTTGAGCAAACTTCAAGAAGTCCGCTGTTTGAAATAACAATTCCAGCTGCTTGATTTGACGCAGTGATTGAACCCATGAAAGAACAATTATAAATTTCACCATTGTTTGAAAGTGCAATACCTCCGAATTTTTCGCCTTCAAACACAACTTCACTCGTTGTGTTGAAAATCCTTCCAGCATTAACGCCAACAAGACCAAGAGAACCAGTCCAATTGCCGGTTGCAACAACATTATTGATGTAACCTGCATTTTTGCCAACCAAGACGCCATTCTCTCCAAATAAATTTATATCGCCATCGATTTGCAAATCTTCAATACGTCCAGTTTTTGCAAGTGTTTGAATGAATGTTCTGTCAAATCCGCTCAAAACAACTCTGCTCTCTGAATCATATCCATAGAGTCCACCAGAAAAGTTTTCAAAACTAATTCCGCTCACATCAAGATTTTTTTGAATTTTATAGTGCTTTTTTGTGTCAATTTTCTGCAATTCTTCTTTTGAATTAATGCTGATTGCGGTTTCTTTGCTTGTTCCGTTTGCAATAAGAGTTGGAATAAGAATAATATTTTTACCCTCAACGCCAACTGGTTGATATTCTCCAGTTGACGAATTCTCTTGGAAACAATCTTCTGCTGCAATTCTAACATATCCACTAAGACCAATGCCCGCAGGAATAGTCATAATACCATCATTTGAAATTTTTATGTCACCAAAAACATTTCCAGATTGATCAACAAAATCATATCTGAGTTTTGTGTTATAAGCGTCATTTGGGAATGCAACCGCATTGATGTTAAATGTTTTTGTTGTCTCGTCAACATTCTCAATATAAATGCTGTCGCCAATTCCAACAACACTAATATCGCTAACCATTTTCGCATCAAGAATTGTGATTGAAAGAGTTTGTGTGTATGTTCTGTTGAGTTCTTTTATGGTCGCAACAATTGAAATTGTTCCAGCGTAGCGTTTGATTGCGGAAACCGTCAAATTTTCTTCGTCAAAAACAAAATATTCGCCACTGTTGTCATAATCCCACACAATGCTATTTGCATATGTTGCATCATTTGGATAAACTGAAAGCTGAATTTTTGTCATTGTCTGATGTTTGTTGAAAACACCAACACTTTTCAAAGAATAAAGAGTTGCATAATTAGAAGACATAACAATTGTGCGAATTGGTTTGTAGGCTTGAACAACAAAATATTTGTAAATTGGTTCAAGTTCAGCCGATTGATTGTTTTCTATCCCAATTGGAATATATTTTGCGCGAATAACCGTATATCCTTGTTTTAGTGCAACAATTTTTTTGTATCCCAAAAGTTGAGAATAATCCAACACTCCAACAGATGTTGAAGCAACCAAGTTTGGATAGTCATAACTTGAGAGAGCATATTCTGGCATTGAGTCAACTTCAAAATATGAATATTCAACACGATAACTTGAATTGTTTGGCAAAATGTTTTCCTCAAGCGGGATCGCCCCTCCAAGAGAAACGGCAACATATCTTAGTTCTCCGCCAATTATTTGTCTGTCGCCAACAACAGAATTTTCATTTGGACTTGGCACAGACAAAACAACACTTTCAAGTGCGTTGACAACCTCCAAATTTTTTGTGATTTCAATTCCGTTTTCAGAATAAACTTTTATTCTGTAATTACCAACATTTTTCGCACTAACAACAAATCTCAATGTCAAGCCTTCTGCTGTTTGAGATTTGACTGCAATTGTTGAAAAGGCAAGACCCGAGACTTCTTCGACGTGGATTTTTGTGATGTCAATGTTTGCCGGAGCAACGTCCAACAAAATTTCAGCAGAATTTTGAGCAGAGTTTAGTTGAAGATTGATTTGTTCATCATTTTCAAAATTCATTTCTGTAATTCCAGAAAGAACATTAAATCTCAAAATTTTTGAAATTGGTGCATTTGTTTGAGGATTGACAAACTTTGTTTGCAGCAGAACTTCAAACGAGCCCGTCCTCACGTCGCTTTTTGCCCTTGCATAAACAATTTCTCCCGCATTAATTGTGTCGCCCTCAAAAAACTCTTCGCCATTATTTCTGAAAAATTGAAGATAGTCAAAAACATTTTCGAAGTTGTCTTTGTTGAGAAGCACCATTTTTGAGTTCTCTGAAGAAACAGAAGTTGGCAGAACGCCAAATTGAAGCTTCTGCCCTTTTTTTGCTATTGAATAAAAGTTATAGAGTGTGAACTCAGTCAAATCTGCTTGGTCGTTAACCAAAATCGTTTTTGGAGCAAGTTCATATGCAACCGTAATTTCAGAAAGTTGTTTTTTGAGTTCGAACCCAACATAGCTCGCAACAAAATTCAAACTTGTTGTTGTCCCTGATGAAACGGTGTCTGCAAATCTAACTGAAAATACGAAATCCGTATATTCAACTTGTCCGTTCGTTTTGTATGTTTTTGATGAGGAAATTTTTTTGACTGCAAGCCTTGAATTGCTTTCAAAATCCACATCAACTTCTCTTGAAGAATAAACCCTGACAACAACTTCTTTTTCGCTTTCAGAAAGCAAATTTGAAATTATGTTCAGTTCTTCAAGTTTGTTATATGTGAGCATTGATTCATTTTTTTCAAAAATCAAAACATCTCCATCGTCAAACCTTGATTGAGTCTCTTGTGTTTCTTTGTCGATTTCGACAAGTTCATCGAGAACTTCAAGCTTGATTTCTTTTGGAGCGATATCCGAATTTGATGCAGACTGAACATTCAAAACAATTTCGTCTTGAATTGAATCCCTTGCAACTTTCAAAATATTGTTTTCAATTTCAAGTCCAGTGATGTCTTGGTTCGTGCCAAACGACACAACAAAGTCGGTTTGTGTGGTGTTGGTTGGTTCAAGATTGAGATTTTTCTCAACATCAATTTTCCACTCACCTCCACGAATGACCCAAAAATCGCCAGACTTAACGGTGAAGTTTTTTATTGGTTGAATGATGTTGACAACAAAAGTTTTTGTCACACCGCCTTCGAGGGTTCGTGCTTCGATGTTGACTTTGCCAGGAGCGAGAGCTTTGAGAGTTATGTAATTAATTCCATTTTTGTATTCTTGGGAGATTTTTACAAGTTTGTCATTATCTGGAGAAAAATTAAGTCTGCCACCATTTTCATCGCTGCTTCCACTGACACGAGCTTCAATCGTGATTGAGTCATTAGAACTTTCGCCAAGCACGATTTCATAGCTTGACTCCATCTCAATCGACAAGTTGTCATATTTACTTTTGCAGCCAACCAAACAGAGTGGAATTGCCGCAACCAATATCAACGCAAATAGTGCAAAAAACTTTTTCATATTTCTCCCCTAGAAAGTTTTGATCTATATATGAAGAATTTTATAATTTTTAATCTTTTGTTGTCAAATTATTTACATTATTATTTGCATTAATATTTAATTTAATTATATATAATTACGCACGTCCGCACGCGAGAGCTCTTGCAAGGGGATTTGCGTAAATTATTTCAATTAATTTATTTTACAAATCTGATTTGGTTTTGCTAAACTTATGGCCATGAAAGAAATCATGAAAGGTTTGGTTAAGGCCTGCAAAAAATACAATTTGATTGAAGAAGGAGACAGGATTTGCGTTGGGCTCTCTGGCGGAAAAGATAGCCTTGTCCTTTTGCAGGCATTGCAAAAACTCCAAAGAAAAATAAAAACAAAATTTGAAATTTTCGCTCTAACCATCGACCTTTCCTCAGGAAAACAAGACTGGTCAAAAATCAGTGAATTTTGCAAAGAGCTTGGAATCGCTCACGAAATTGTGACAACAAATATATTTGAAGTTGTTTTCGACATACGCAAAGAAAAAAATCCTTGCTCCCTCTGTGCCAAAATGCGAAAAGGAGTGCTTTATAGCACGGCAAAAAAACTTGGTTGCAACAAGGTCGCATTTGCTCATCACGCAGATGACCTGATTGAAACATTATTCATGTCAATGTTGTTTGAAGGAAGACTAAACACTTTTCATCCAAAAGTATATTTATCCCGTTCCAACTTAACACTCATTCGCCCTTTGATTTTGGTTGAAGAGAAATATATTATCAATCAATCTCAAGGACTCCCAATTCAAAAAAATCCCTGCCCAATGGATAAAACAAGCAAAAGAAGTGAGGCAAAAAAACTCGTTGAATCAATGTCAAAAATGGCGCCTTTCGGCAAAGAAAGATTGCTGTCAGCGATCACAGAAACAAATAGATATAACCTATTTGACAAACTTGATGAAATAATAAATATTTGAATAAATTTACAAAAAATAATTAAAAAAGCCGCAAAAAATGCGGATTTTTTTAATTATTTAATTAATTTTTAATATTTTTCATTTATTTTTAATTAATTTTTTTCATATTTTTATATTTGTTTTTTGTTGCCATTCCTCCCCGCAAATGCTTTTCTTCAAAATTGTTTTCCAGCACCTTTCTAGCCCTCTCAAAAAGTTCCACATCAACCTCTTTTAGACGCCTTGAAACATCAATATGAACAGTGCTCTTTGAATATGAAAACCTTCTTGCTGCCTGTCTTATTGTCGCATTATTCTCAAATATAAAAGTCCCCAAAACTTTGCATCTTTCCATCAAATCCTCTCGCATACACCCTCCAATGCAATGTATGGCGAAATATGTCGAAATATGCAAAAAGGCATAAAAAAACAAGCATCAAAATTTATGCTTGTTTATTTTTTATTTTCCCTCAATCATCTTTATGATGTCTGAAACAGTTTTGATATTGACTGCAATCTCGTCTGAAATTGTGGTTGAAAATTCATCTTCAAACGCCATTAACAATTCAACCATATCAAGTGAATCAGCCCCCAAATCTTCAACAAGCCTTGAATCTTCGTTGATTTTTTCAACAGGAATATTCAGTTGTGAAGAGATGATTTCTTTGACTTTCTCTAAGACCATGTCGACCTCCAACGCTATATAATATCATATTGCAGTTGTTTTGTCCACAAAATTACACTATTTGTTTGAAAGTTCAAGGAAAGATGCTGGGTCAACAACCTTGCCATCTTTTGAAAGAGCAAAATGCAAATGGTCGCCTTGTGCCATTTCATTTGCACCTGTTGATGAGACCTCACCAAGCTTTTGGCCTGCGCTCACAATATCCCCTGCCTTTACAAGACTGTCTGCAAGTGAAGAATAGGTTGAAACAAATCCGTTTTTATGCTCAATTTCAATCATGGTGCCATGCGCATACGTTTTTTCAACTTTTCTCACTGTCCCTTCAAGACATGCAAGGACATTTTTTGAAGTTTCACTAACAAGGTCGACAGCTTTGTGCGATTCCCATTGTTTTAGTGTTGAATTATACATGAGGTCAGTCGCTGAATAACCTTTGAGAACTGTTGCACCTTCAAGCGGAAGTGTGAACACAAGTGGTTTTGTGTCAACGTCAACAACGGGTTCTTGATTAATGTTCTTGTCCGACCCAACTTTTGTGAGACTAAGAGTCAAAGTGAGAACAATCGCAACCGCCAAGCAACCTGCCAAAATGTATACTCCAAACTTTTTAAAAAATTTTTTTGTCTTTGTGCTGTTTTTTTCCATTTTTTACCTCCGAACAAATTATTGACACATTTTTTGCATTTATACACTCTTAATACGATCCCAAAATCACAGGAAAACCAATATATATAAAGCCATTGTTAATTGCAATTTCACAATTTATTCTTTCTGTTCCAACATAAACAAATTTTTCACCATAGCCTGCCTCCCCATAAAAAGTTTGGAGTCCATCAGAGAATTCATAATATTTTTTTTTGCGAAAGTTCAAAATGTCACAAATTTGGTCATATGTATAATCTTTCATGCTAACTTTCACACTTTCACCACCAATTTTTTTTGAATCAAATTTTAGTTCATTGATGAAAGACAGGTCACACTGAACAATTTGACCATCACCATTATTTGTTGCCTTTGCAAAAGACGGTATTGAATTATATTGGGTATTAAGATATAAGCTATATTCCCCCTTCAAATTCTCAAGCGCGACACCAGAGGGTTTTTTGTAAGAAAATACAAAACACAAACACAACAAAACAAATAAAAAAACAAACATTCTTTTCATGCAAGAATGTTTGCCACAATTAAAAATTTTATACTTCTGATTTATGCATTAAGAAGCCCAGTTCTTTTTATTAGCCCCACAACCATGCCACTGTCATATGCCAATGACAGCGCTTTAAACAAGTCATACAAATCTTCACCGCAAAGCGAATCTTCAACCAAAAAATTGTCAAAATTCAGAATCTCGTTTTTTGTTATCTGCGTTTTTTGGGACAAATTTTGCTTTACAGCATTAATTTTTTGAAAAAATAGCTTGTTTTTATGATAATAATAGTTATTTTCGATATTTTTAAAACTTGTTCGCTTCATTGAAAATTTGCTTGAAAGTCTTTGCAAATCACTTGGAATATAGGGCTCAAAAAGTTGAATATGTTTGATTTGATAAAATTCATAATAGAATTTTTGCAAAGTGAGAGAAGATATATAACAAAGCTCTCCAAACGATTTTTGAATATGCCTTTTGAGAAGCAAACGAGAGAGCAAATTTGCCATTTTGATAAAATGCAAATATTCAATTTGAGAATCTTTCAAAAGATATGATATTTCAATCACATAGTCTTGCAACTTAAGATTTTTTTCATCATCATTTTTTGATGCGGCAAGTTCGGTTTTCATTTTTATGATCGTCTGTTTCATTTCTTCAAGATCAAAAGGAGCATTTTGTCCAAAAATCATTTTATAAAAATTTAAGTCGTCAACAGATGTCGCAAGAGAACACAAAAACATTTCTGTTTGCTCAAATTTTTTTGAATCAAAGTTCTTGACCCAACCTTCGTCAATATATACTTTTGAATGAGCAAAAGCATAATCAAACTCAATCTTTTCACCGCTTTCAACCACAACAAAAGGATTGAACATCGACATATTTGAAAAACTTGAAGCAATAAATATGCTTTGACAAAAATATTTTTTTGCCAAAAGTTTTGTTGCATCAGAACACGCTCCCCCACCAATGCCAACAACCAAATCGTAAGCACGCGACTTTGAAGAGTATATTTCTGCAATCATTTGTCTTGAAATAAACGGAGTTCTGTCAAGCGTCAAAGTTGAAAAAACACAACCTGCCTTGTTAAGTTGATTCACAATTTGTGACAAATGGTCTTTTTTTGCTTGACTGGAAAAAACACACAAAACCCTTTTCTTAAAAAAGTTTTGTGCAAGGTTGTTTCCAAATTCTTTTATAGCATTTTTTTGATATATAATATTGTTATAAAACGGTTCCATATTTTCTCCAAACTGACATATATTTTATCAAAATAAATAAGCAAAGAAAGGGGAAAACTGTCGAGAAATGTTGCAATAATAT
>ENA-USUJ01000828-USUJ01000828.1-human-gut-metagenome-genome-assembly--contig:-NODE-828-length-27540-cov-9.636711_pt1 | contig 27540 bp, 20 predicted proteins | sample MGYA00250061_ERZ773398 | MGnify/ENA primary metagenome ERZ773398 (study PRJEB29103, sample SAMN06111992) | human gut metagenome | biome: human gut; feature: ankylosing spondylitis patient; material... | reverse complement strand
AACCAACCAACCAACCAACCAACCAACCAACCAACCAACCAACCAACCAACCAACCAACCAACCAACCAACCAACCAACCAACATATCTCCTTTGTTGCCATATTGAAATGCGGCCAAGCCACTAATAAAAAACACAGATTAGAGAGCGAAAAACTCGGTGGCAGGGTGGCAAAAAGCCGATAAAACGAGCCTGATTTTGAGCCAAGCAAAGCAGGATACACTCAAACGAAGCAATGAAAATGCATGGAAAAAGACCATAAACAAGACGTGATTTAATGCAAAATACCCATAAAACAACGAAAAAGTATCACTAAAAGGCGATATAGCTCAACACGAGCATATAGATATAAAAAAAGATAATAATAGGGTAAAAGCGCAGTGCAAAGCGTGGGAAAGTATAAAAATAATCTATGTTTCACGTGGAACAATTCGATTTCGCCCGCCCGTTTCACGTGGAACAAAAACACGCCAAAACCCTACTAAATAGTGGTGTTTTTCGGTGATTTTGACCGTTTAAAAATAATTTTCATCCTTTCTCCGAGTAAAATTTTATAGAAAAATTTGCGCCCTTTCACCCGAATTTTTCGCCTGAAAATGTTTCTCAATTTTTATAGAAAAATTTGCTGTGTTTCACGGTTTTTCTATGATTTTGAGCGGATCGCTCGAAAACGGTATGTTTTTCTATGCAATTTGGGGATTTGAATATGCTTTTGATGTGTGTTTTCCCGTGTGATTTTAGTGTGGTTTCTGACGATATATGGCATTGCTCTGGGTTTGTTTGGTTGTTGTTTGTGTATAAAAACGATGGAAAATCTTGCGATTTTGCCGTAAAAACGCTTTGTTTTATATGGTTTCAATACGATTGTTGGCGGGGAAAATGGGCTTGTATGTTGAGTGTGTGACATGAGTGTAAGCGTAGTTTTTGCTTTGTGTGTAAATGGTGTGAGTGCAATCACAGTTGGTTTCTGTGACTGCAATGAGCGTAATCGAAGTTATTTTGTGTGAGCGGCATGAGCGTAAGCGCAGTTTTTTTTGTGCAAATCGCATGAAAAAGAGAAATAACGCCTATTGTGTTTTTTTTGTATACGCATATTTGGAAACTTTGGTGGCTATATTTTGTGCTTTTATCCTTGAGAAGCTACTATTTAGTGGTGTTTCACGTCAAACAAAGTGTCCACTTATCAACATTCTGCGGAGTGTAAAACGTGTATGATGAACAAAATTATAGAAAAATCATCTGTAAAACGGTATACAAATCAACTATTCTATTTTTATTTATGTCGATATAAGGCGATTGTTGATATGTTTTTAATGTTGGTTATGATTGTGAATGGATGTGGTCGCAATGCTTTTGCCGATGTGTATTTTTTTGTTGGTGTGCGAGATTGTTTGATTGCCAAAGGTTTTTTATTTGCCGAGAATTTGAAGATACGTTGCAATCAAAAACAGCACCGGACCTGCAAGCACGAAGAAATGAAAGAGACAATGCACGTATCTTTTGTGCACTCCGAACACGGCCGCTCCGAGAAGGCAGGACACAAGCCCTGCAAGGAACACGAAACAGGTGGGAGCGGATATGCCTATCGGCGAGAAGTACGCCGTGAAGAATGCCGCAAGCATAAGCGCGCCGATGACAAAAGAAGAGATGACGGACACGTTGCGGAATATATTGAATTTCCAAAGACAGAGCGCAAAGACGATGATTGCGATGGCAATCGACACTCCAAGCGCGACGTAGCCGTATATTTGGCGATATAAAAGGCAAGTTGCCGTTGCGCACGCAATGACGTTTAGATTGACGGTTGGGAAATCTATTTTGCGCCAAACGAGTTTTTTCTTCATATCCGACACGCCGTGATAGGTTGCCGACACGGCAAATTCTATTGCGATAAGGAAACACGAGAAAAATGCGGTTACGTATTGTGCCGGCGTCGTTGCCGCAATCATCATGAAAATCATAAAAATCAATGCGAAAACCGCACCGAGCGCATGAGACGACGAGTTGATAAACTCTTCGAGCGGCGTGTAATAGACGAGTTGGTTTTTTTTGTACAACTCTTTCAATTCTTCCGTGTTTTCGGGTGTTTTGAGAGAAAAATTCTTTAGCATAGAGATATAGTAGCGTATAAAAGGCGATATGGCAAGCGATATAACGCCGCCAAATGCTCAAAAACGACGAGAAAAGTCGAAAATCGGCTCATATGTCGTTATCGGAAAAGATATTGATTTTTGATACTTTCTGTGCGGTTTTGCGAGAAGTTTTCCGAAAACCCTTGATATTTTGTTTATAACTTTGCATTGGTCTGCCTTGCTTATTTTTGTTGCTCTTAATGTTTCCTTACTTATTATTATTGAAATAATAATATATTAATTACTAAAATATATTTTAATTAGGAGAAAAGATGTCAGAAGAAGTCAAACACAGTTACGATGCGGGCGATATTCAGGTTCTCGAAGGACTCGATCCCGTCAGAAAGCGTCCGGGTATGTACATAGGCTCGACGGACGTTCGCGGACTTCATCACCTTGTGACCGAAGTCGTGGACAACTCCATCGACGAAGCACTTGCGGGCTATTGCACGCATATTGTCGTCGAAATACTCAAAGACGGTGCGATTCGCGTTACGGACAACGGCCGCGGCATCCCCACGGGTATTATCGAAAAGGAAGGGAAATCGGCTGTCGAAGTCGTTTTGACCAAACTTCACGCGGGCGGAAAATTCGGTAGCGGCGGCTACAAAATCTCGGGCGGTTTGCACGGCGTGGGTGTATCCTGCGTCAACGCGCTCAGCGAATGGTTGGTTGCCGAAGTCAGACAAAACGGCAAACTTTATCGTATCCGTTTCAACCGCGGTATTGCTGAAAGGCCGCTTGCCGTCGTCGGCGACGCAACGGACACCGGCACGACGATTACGTTCTATCCCGATGCGGAAATCTTTGAAACGCTCGATTTCAACTACGAGACGATGAAGACTCGCCTTCGCGAACTTGCGTATCTCAATAAAGGGCTTATCATCGAACTTGCAGACCAGAGAGTCGAGCCCGAACGCAGAGAAGTTTTCTGCTATGAAGGCGGCATTGTGTCTTTCGTCGAAGAGATGAATAAGACCAAGGAGACGATTTTCCCCGAAGTCATTTATTTTGACGAAAAATACGTTGACAGCGAAATCGAAGTCGCAATGCAGTACAACGACAGTTATTCGGATACGATACTTGCTTTTGCAAACAACATCAACACCGAAGAAGGCGGCACGCACCTTGACGGTTTCAAAGCGTCCCTAACGAAGATAATCAACGATTACGGCACGAAGGCGGGCATTCTCAAAGGTTCGGAGAAACTCAGCGGTGAAGACGTCAGAGAAGGTCTCACGGCGGTTATTTCCGTCAAACTCGCAGAGCCGCAGTTCGAAGGTCAAACCAAGACGAAACTCGGCAACAGCAGTATGCGCCAGGCGGTCGCAAAAGGCGTAACGGAAGGCTTTGGAACTTATCTTGAAGAACATCCGCGCGAAGCGAAAGAACTCGTGTTAAAAACCATCACTGCGCAAAGAGCGAGAGAAGCTGCGCGTATGGCAAGAGAAAGTGCAAGAAGAAAGAGTGCACTCGAAAGCACGACTCTTCCCGGCAAACTTGCGGACTGCACCGACAAAGACCCGAGAAACTGTGAAATATATCTCGTCGAAGGCGACTCTGCAGGCGGCAGTGCAAAGCAAGGCAGAGACAGGCGTTTCCAGGCGATACTTCCCCTTCGCGGCAAGATTTTGAACGTTGAAAAAGCGACTCTTCACAGAGTGCTCGAAAACGAGGAAATCAAAGCCATGATAACCGCATTCGGATGCGGAATCAACGCCGAGTATGACGAGTCCAAACTTCGCTACCACCGCATCATCTGCATGACCGATGCCGATGTGGACGGTAGCCACATTCGTATTCTCATGCTCACGTTCCTGTTCCGTTTCATGCGTCCGCTCATCGAGAACGGTCACGTGTTTATCGCGCTTCCGCCCCTTTACAAGATCGCAAAGGGCAAACAGGAACAATATTTCTACGATGACGAAAGTCTCAACGCTTACTACGAAGAATTCGGCAGAAAGAGCGGCGAACTTCAACGCTACAAAGGTCTCGGTGAAATGAACCCCGAACAACTTTGGGAAACCACCATGGATCCGCAAAAACGCACGCTGTTGAAAGTCACCATGGAAGACGCAATCGAAGCGGACAGACTCTTCTCCATTCTCATGGGCGAACAACCCGAACTCCGTCGCGAGTTTATCGAACAGAACGCGAAACTCGTCACGGATCTCGACGTATAAGGAGTGAATTATGGCGAACATAAGAGACGACGTAAACAACGAATATATACAACATATAGCAAATTCGACGGTCAAAGACGTAGAGATAAACGGCGAACTTAAAAAGTCCTTTATAGCGTACGCTATGGCGGTCAACGTGTCACGTGCCATACCTGACGTAAGAGACGGTCTCAAACCCGTTCACAGACGTATTCTTTACGCCATGAGCGAGCTTGGTCTCACTCCCGACAAACCCTATCGTAAGTGCGCTATGGTCGTCGGTGAAGTGCTCGGCAAATACCATCCGCACGGCGACAGTTCGGTCTACGACGCAATGGTCAGACTCGCACAGGACTTCTCCATTCGTTGCCCGCTCATCGACGGACACGGCAACTTCGGCTCTATCGACGGAGACCCGGCGGCAGCATATCGTTACACCGAAGCGCGTCTTTCCAAAATCGCGCTTGAAATGATAAGAGACATCGACAAAAAGACCGTTGATTTCTATCCCAACTTCGACGACACGAGAGAACAACCCGTCGTTTTGCCTTCGAGATTCCCCAACCTTCTCGTCAACGGCTCGGACGGTATCGCAGTCGGTATGGCAACGTCCATTCCGCCGCACAATCTCGGTGAAGTCATAGACGCAACGATTGCGCTCTTGCACAACCCCGACGCAACGGTTGACGATCTTATGGAATACATTCCCGCTCCCGACTTCCCGACGGGCGCGCTCGTGCTTGGCAGACACATGATCAAGCAAGCCTATCGCACCGGACGCGGCGGCTGTATTTTGCGTGCTAAGGCGGAAATCGAAGAAATGCCCAACGGAAAGAGTAGGATTATCGTCACGGAGATTCCGTATCAGGTCAACAAGGCAAAACTCATCGAAAACATCGCAGACCAGGTCAAAGACAAACGTCTCGAAGGCATTAGCGACCTTCGTGAAGAGACCGACCGTCACGGCATGCGTATAGTTATCGAACTTAAAAAGGACGTCAACGCACAAGTCTTGCTCAATCAACTCTACAAGCAAACGCAAATGCAAACGTCTTTCAGCATGATTATGCTTGCTCTCGTGGACGGCGTACCCCGCGTTCTCAATCTCAAAGAGATTTTGGAATGCTACGTTGCGCACCAGAAAGACGTTATCGTGCGCAGAACGCGTTTCGACCTTGAAAAAGCGCAAGAAAGACAGCATATCTTGCTCGGCTTGCATATCGCGCTTGAAAATATCGACGCTATCGTGGAACTTCTCAAGAAATCCCGCGACAGACAGGATGCAATCGTAAAACTTATGGAAGGCTACGGCCTTAGCGATAAGCAGGCGGCGGCAATTCTCGATATGAGATTGCAACGTTTGACCGGTCTCGAAGTCGAAAAGATCAATGCGGAACTCGAAGATCTCGACAAACAAATCGCATATTTCACTATGGTTCTGTCCAGCGACGAAGAAGTGAAAAACATCATCGTCAAAGAGATGAGCGACATCAAGGCGCAATACACCACGCCGAGACTTTCCGAACTCACCTACGATTACGGTGACATCGACATCGAAGACCTTATCGAAAAAGAAGACGTCGTCATTTCGATGACTCACGGCGGTTATATCAAACGTATGCCCGTTGCCGAGTACAAGGCTCAACACCGCGGCGGAATGGGCATAACGGCTCACAAGGCAAAGGACGAAGACTTCGTGGAGAAGATTTTCACGTCCAACACGCACGAACGTCTTATGTTCTTCACCAACAAGGGCAAAGTGTTCACATTGAAAGCCTACGAAATCCCCGAAGCCACACGCAATGCGCGCGGCAGAGCAGCGGTCAACCTGCTCCAACTCGAACAAGGCGAAAAGATTCAGGCGTTCCTGCAAATGCCCGAAGAGAGAGAAGGTAAGTTCCTTATGCTCGCAACCAAGCAAGGTCTCATCAAGAAGACTCCGCTTGAAGAATACGATTCGATCAAGCGCAACGGCAAGATTGCAATCAAATTCAACGAAGACGACGAACTTATCGACGCAGTCATCACCACCGGCAATGACGAGCTTTTGGTTGCGTCCAGCGCAGGACTTTCCATTCACTTCAATGAGAAAGACGTGCGCCCCGTCGGCAGAACGGCAATGGGCGTCAAAGCAATGAATCTTGCCGAAGGTCAGACGCTCGTTGCATTCGACGTCGTGCATCAGGGAGACGAAATTCTCACCGTCACGTCCAACGGCTACGGCAAGCGTTCGAGCCTTGACGAATACCCGATTCAGAACAGAGCGGGCAAGGGCGTCAAAGCGGGCACGTTCAACGACAAGACGGGTACGCTCGTGTGCTTGAAGGTCATCCCGGCAGACACGGACGTCATGATGATAACCGACAGCGGCGTCATCATAAGAGTGCAAGCCGACGAGATCAGCAAGATAGGCAGATCCACGCAAGGCGTGCGCATCATGAAGCTCAAAGACGACAAGTTCAAGGTCATGGCAATCGCGCTCACTCCGCATGAAGACGAGCAAGAAGAAGTCGAACTTGACGAAGACGGCAACCCGATTGTGCGTGAAGACGCAGAAGTCGACAATGCCCAAAACGCGAGCGAAGACAACTCTCAAAACGTTGAAGACGCGGCAAACGACAGCGACGCGCAATCCGACGAAAACAACCAAAACTAAATTTTATATGAGCAAAAACGGGGCATAAAACCCCGTTTTTGTTAAACGGAGAAAATTATGGAAGAAAGAAAATGGTTTAAGGAAATGTCCGTGTATCAAATCTGGCCGCGCTCTTTTTGCGACGGTACGGGTGACGGTATAGGTGATCTCAAAGGCGTTTTGTCAAAACTCGAGTATATCAAAAGTCTCGGTTCGGACGCGATTTGGTTCTCGCCGCTTTACGTTTCTCCCCAAGCCGATTACGGTTACGACATTGCCGACTATAAGAATATCAATCCGGAATACGGCACGCTCGACGACTTCAAACAGGTGCTTGAAAAAGCGCATTCACTCGGCATGAGAGTCATAATGGACTTGGTTATCAATCATACGTCCGACCAACACGAGTGGTTCAAGAAAAGTTGCGCGCGCATAGAGCCGTACACCGATTTCTACATTTGGCGCAAAGGTCGCGGCAAGGACGGAAAGAAAGTGCCCAACAACTGGATGTCCACTTTCCCGGGTAGCGCGTGGGAGTTCAACGAGCAACGCGGCGAGTTCTATCTCCACTTGTACGCCAAAGAGCAACCCGACCTAAATCACGACAATCCCAAGGTGAGAGAAGCCGTCAAAGACGTCATGCGGTTTTGGTTGGATATGGGCGTTGACGGATTCAGAGAAGACGTCATCACTCAGATAAGCAAGCGCGAAGGTCTTCCCAACGGCAACTGGCTCATGCCTGCTTCAAGGGGGATGGAGCACTACAACAACGGGCCGCATATCCACGAATATTTGCAAGAATATCGAAAAGTCATCGAAGATTACGATGCGTTTCAGGTCGGCGAAGCGCCGCTTATGAACGTCAAGACCGCACTCACCTATGTCAACGAAAACAAGAAAGAGCTTGACATGATGATCTCTTTCCAACACATGGGTGCGGATTGCATCATCATCGAGTGGGTGCATACGCCTTTCAATCTCGTAAAACTCAAAAAGACGTTCAACGAGTGGCAAACAAAGCTCTACCACAGAGCGTGGAATGCAAACTATCTCGAAAACCACGACCACGCGCGCATCATCTCTCGCTACGGCAGTGAAGACTATCGTGTGGAAAGCGGCAAGGCTCTTGCGATGATCTATTCTTTCCTTTCGGGCACGCATTTCATTTATCAGGGACAGGAAATAGGCATGACGTCGCTCTATTTTGACAAATACCCCAAGGGAAGCGATCCGTGGGCACAATTCAAAGACGTATCCACGTTCTGCGTGCGCGATCTCATGCGCAAGTTCGGTTTTTCCGATAAACATATTCTCAAAGTCGCACACACCGCCGCAAGAGATTGTGCGCGTACGCCTGTTCAGTGGACGAGCGGCAAATACGCCGGATTCTCCACGCATGAGCCGTGGTACACCGTCAACCCCAACTACACCACCGTCAACGTTGAGGCGGCAATGCAGGACGAAAATTCCATTTGGTATTTCTACAAGCGCATTCTCGCACTCCGTCAGGAATACAAAGACAGTGCGGTTTACGGCAAATTTGAGATAAAACGACTTCACGACAAACAACTTTTCGTCTACGATAAAATCGCGGAAGACGGCAAATCGAAACTCACCGTCATCGCCAACGTCAGCAAAAAGCCGGTATCTGCGCGCAAGATCGCGAAATACGTTCCTTCCGACGGCACCGAGCTATTGTCCGTTTACGACGAGCCGTTTGGGGGAGAATTAAAACCCTATGCTGCCAAGCTCTACTTCACCAAACTGCGATAAATAGCGACTGACTTTGTCAGCACCCCGAGCCTGCCAACTCACGTACGTCTTGTACGCTAGGGTTGTCATTCTCGGGGTGCTTTCGCGTCATTCATCTATTTATCGCAGTTTGGTATATATAGTGTGTTTAATAGCGAATAACTGCGTCAAAACCGCTCGCCCAAACAGTCACGTACGCAAAGTACGCTCTTGCTTGTTCGAGCGGTTTTTCCTTGTTCTTCATCCGAACAAAAGCCGTCATCGCGGCAACGGCATCGCTTGATTGCAAGCAACGCCGAGAGCCGCATTAGGCTTTTGTTCTGCTAACCGCGCCGAAAATCTTTGCTATCAGTTCAGTCACGGACAAAAACTCCTGCCGCAATTTCGCAAAATTGTCGGCTTGGTGGTTCGATTGGGTGGGACACCCACACCCGAAATGAAAGCCTGTGCGGGCGTACTTATTAACGGATTGTGCGACTTCGAAGACGGAACACGAGCCGCAACGGCGGCGAGCAAATCGAGCGTCGGACTTGACGTAAAGTACGAGAATGCGTGGCGTTTTGTTGCGCAGCTGCCACGCAGGCGAAGTGGCATAATAAGAGAAATGGCGCAAGTTATGTCTCGACCGAGTGTTGTCCCCCGCTACGCGGTTGCCGTGGGTTCCCTTGCAAGGGGGAACGGCAATAGGGAAAACACCTGAGGAAAGGGGAAAGTTGCATTTAGGGTTTCAAACGCAAAACTTTTGTAGTGCCGTGAACAAAACAAAACTTATCGGGCGAAATATGTTCTCGTGCCACAATTATTAATTATTCATTACTCATTCCTGCCGCAATGACGGCTTTTGTTCATTATTAATTATTCATTATTAATTCAATACCCTTTGCACAATATAAGATTATGTGATATAATTTTCACATAATATATAGATAAAAACTTATCGAATGGAGTATATATGAAAATAACAAACGATATTTCTTACGTCGGCGTAAACGATCACAAAGTTGACCTGTTTGAAGGCATGTATGTTGTCCCCAACGGCATGTCCTACAATTCCTACGTTGTTTTGGACGACAAAATCACCGTTTTTGACAGCGTTGACGCGCATTTCGGTGACGAGTGGCTTGCCAATGTGGAAAGCGTGCTTGGTGGCAAAACGCCCGATTATTTGGTTGTTCAGCACATGGAACCCGACCATTCGGCAAACGTTGTCAGGTTTACGGACAAATATCCCGCCGCAACGGTGGTGTCGTCGCAAAAGGCTTTTCAGATGATGAAAAACTATTTCGGGACGGAGTTTGCCGACAGAAGAATCGTCGTTTCGGACGGCAGTGTGCTTGAAACTGGCAAACACGTTTTCAAATTTGTCACCGCGCCCATGGTGCATTGGCCGGAAGTGGTGATGACCTATGACGAAACGGACAAAGTGCTGTTTTCTGCCGATGCGTTTGGCAAATTCGGAGCACTTGACGTCGCGGACGAAGACTGGGCTTGCGAAGCAAGACGCTATTATTTCGGCATAGTGGGCAAATACGGCGTTCAGGTGCAAAACTTGTTCAAGAAGTTGCAAGGGCTTGATATAAAGATTATCTGCGCATTGCACGGTCCCGTTCTTACGGACAATCTCGGCTATTATCTCAATCTCTACAACGTCTGGTCTTCGTATTCGGCGGAGACGGACGGAGTGTTCATCGCATACGCGTCCGTGTACGGTCACACCGAAAAAGCGGCGAAATTGCTTGCCGCAAAACTTGAAGAAAAGTGCGTGAAAGTGGTAATATCCGACCTTGCTCGCAGCGATTGGGCGGAGAACGTCGAAGACGCTTTCCGTTTCTCGAAGCTCGTGCTTGCTTGCCCCACCTACAACGGCGACGCGTTCCCTGCGATGAGAGAATTTATCGCAAAACTTGTTGAAAGAAGCTATCAATCGAGAAAAATCGCTCTCATCGAAAACGGCACTTGGGCACCCATGTCCGCAAAGGTTATGAAGAGCATGCTCGAAGGCTCAAAGAACATCGAGTTTGTAGAGCCGTCCGTCAAAATTTTGTCCGCAATGACTGCGCAGAACGAGCAAGAAATATCCGCTCTTGCCGACGAACTCGCAAAATAACCGCTTGAAAATATAATTTATTTGATGAAGAACGGCAGAATCGAAGTCACGATTCCGAGCAAAAGCGTGTATATCACAAAGCCGTTAAGCGAGTGTCTTTCGACGAGTTTTAAAAAGAATTTTATTGACAAAAGTCCCGATATAAAAGCGGCAACGACGCCGACAATCACCGCTTCGAGAGTGATTGAAAGTGCGGCCTTTCCCGTGATTAAATCGAGACTTTCGTAGGCGGCAGAGCCGATGATTATAGGTATCGAAAGCAGAAAAGAGAACGTTGAGGCGTTCTCTTTTTCAACGCCTTGCAAGCGCATTGCGGATATTGTAGCGCCGCTTCTGGACACACCTGGCAAAACTGCGATACCTTGCAAAACGCCTGTTAAAATGCTCTTTTTGGCATTAAGAAGTGTCGATTCGGTGGAATGGAAGTTTTCTCCTGCATATAAAAGGCAAGCCGTGAGAGTGAAACCGCACCCCAAAAGTTTGCCTTCTAAAAGCGAGGGAGCAAGCAGTTTGAAAACGAACGCAAGAGCCACCGTCGGCAAGCATGCGAGAATCAGGTATCCGTTGGTTTTGTTGAAAGGATGACGGACGAGCGGCCACCACTTTTTGCGCATTGCGATAAGCACCGCAATAAGAGTCCCCATGTGCAGCATGACGTTGAAGAAAAGGTCTTCTTTTCCAACTCCGAGTTTTTCGAGCAATAACAGATGCCCCGACGACGATATCGGTAAAAACTCGCTCGCGCCCTGTATGATACCCAAAACCAACGCTTCCCAAATTTCCATTTTCTCTTTACACTCTCTTCAATTTCGTTTATACTAAACTATTGTATTAAGTTATATCGCACGCAAGAACGTGTATTAGGAGAAAAAATGAAACTCGGTGTCGTAGGATTGCCAAACGTAGGCAAAAGTACGCTGTTCAATGCAATAACCAAAGCGGGCGCGCAAGCGGCAAATTATCCGTTTTGTACAATAGAGCCCAACGTGGGTGTGGTGGCAGTTCCCGATGAAAGACTTGAAAAACTCGCCGCCCTTTACGACAGCAAAAAAATCACTCCGACGTCTCTTGAATTTGTGGACATCGCAGGTCTTGTCAAGGGCGCAAGTCGAGGTGAAGGTCTCGGCAACAAATTTTTGTCACATATAAGAGAAGTGGATGCAATCGTGCACGTCGTAAGATGTTTCGACGACGCAAACATCACTCACGTTGACGGCAGTGTCAATCCCGCACGCGACATAGAAACCATCAATCTCGAGCTTGTCTTTGCCGACCTTGAAACGCTCGAACGCCGCATGGCAACCGCACAAACCAAAGTCAAAGCGGACAAAAAATATCAAGAAGACATCGATCGACTCAACGTAATGAAGAGTTGGCTTGAAAGCGGCAAAGCACTCCGCAATCTCGAAATGGACGAAGAGTTCAAGCAATTTGTCGACGAACAATTCCTTCTCACTTCCAAACCCGTAATTTACGTCGCAAACACCGACGAAGCAGGCATAAACGGCAACGCATACACCGCGCAGGTCGAAGAAATCGCAAAAGAAGAAAACACCGAAGCAATCGTGCTTTGCGCAAAACTCGAAGAAGATTTGTCCGAACTCAGCGACGAAGACCGCGCAATGTTTATGGAAGATTACGGGCTCAAAGAGAGTGGTCTCGACCGTCTAGTCAAAGCGTCCTACAAACTTTTGGGACTTATAAGTTATCTCACCGCAGGTGAAAAGGAAACTCGCGCCTGGACCATCGTCAAAGGCACGAAAGCCCCGCAAGCAGCAGGTAAAATTCACAGCGACTTCGAGCGCGGATTCATTCGTGCCGAAATCGTGGATTACGCAACTCTTCTCGAATGTGGCTCGTTCAACGTAGCCAAAGAGCGTGGGAAAGTGCGCAGTGAAGGGAAGGATTATGTGATGCAGGACAATGATGTTGTTCTGTTCCGCATCAACGTTTAATTTTAAGCGTGCTATTGAGCGACTAGCTGCGTCAGGCACGCCTTGTCCCAAAATCACGTACGCGTGAGTACGTTGGGTTTTGGTTCAAGTCGCACCTTCCTTGCTATTCATCTCAATATCCCGCTTAAAAAAGTGCGCTATTTGGCGAATAACTGCGTCAAGTGTATCACATCGAGTAATGTGTGAATAGTCAATGCAACTTTCCCCTTTCCTCAGGTGTTTGGACTGCGGCGTTTGCGTGGCAATCCGTCTTGTTCGCTTTGGCTACAATCCGTCCACTGGACGAATTGCTTTACGCGTCGCGCCCATATCACCGTTCCCCCTGAAAGGGAACCCACGGTGACCGCGTGGCGGGGGACAACACTCAGCACTCGCATAGATAAGTGCCGTGCACTCATTATGCCACCACGCTTTGTGCGCCGGCTACGCAACAACATGGCGCAGTCGCTCGTACTTCACACACAAGGGTTCCCGCACGTCAAAAACAAGCGAACTTGGGTGTGAGTAAGAAAGATGAAAGCGCAGTTTTTGGCGTGTGGGAAAAAGGAACACAAAGACCAAAAGGCAAACGGTTGCAATTTGTTGTAATCGTTGCCAAATGGGCTTGTGTGTGACGTAAGCTCGGCGTTCGATTTGCTCGCCGCCGTTGCGGCTCGAAGTTTCGTCTCCGAAAAAGCAACGCAATAATAAATAATCAAATCAAAACAATAAAAACAAAAACAATTGTAAACAACAACTCTCTCAGGAGCAAATATGTTTGAAAAAGAATTATCAAATGCGCTTGCCGTTGACGGATTGACAGTTCAAGACGTCGAAAACGCGCTCGAAACGCCAAAAGAAGCCAAACTCGGCGATATTTGTTTGCCGTGTTTTAAGTTTGCACGCACGATGCATATTGCGCCGCCTGCTATCGCACAAAAACTTTTGCCGAGAGTGGAAAGTCTTCCGTTTGTTGAAAAAGTCGAAGTTGTCGGCGGATATCTCAACGTGTTTTTTGACAGAAACACAGTTGCCCAAATGGCTATTGCGAGTGCAAACGATGACAAAGTCGGCTCTTCTGACGAAGGCGCAGGCAAGACGATTTGCATAGACTATAGTTCCGTCAATATCGCAAAGCCTTTCCACATCGGACACTTGTCCACAACGGTCATCGGAGGGGCACTTTATCGCATATTCGAGCATCTCGGCTACAACGTGGTGGGAATCAACCACTTGGGAGACTGGGGCACGCAGTTTGGCAAGCTCATAGTTGCGACAAACAAGTGGTCGTCTCTTGAAGAAGTGGCTCAAAACGATGAATATTTTCTCAACAAACTCTACGTTAGATATCACCAAGAAGCCGAAGAACATCCCGAGATGGACGATGAGGCTCGCGCTTGGTTCAAGCGTATAGAAGACGGCGACAAAGAAGCAACGGCATACTTTGACGTGTTCAAGCAGGTCACCATGAAAGCGGTCGGCAAGATATACGATCGTCTCAAAATTAAGTTTGACAGTTATGCCGGCGAGAGCTTTTACAACGACAAAATGCAACCCTGCCTTGACATTCTCAAAGACAAAGGATTGCTTGTGGAAAGTGACGGTGCGCAAGTTGTCAATCTTGACGAATACGGCATGCCGCCGTGCCTTCTTGTCAAAGCGGACGGCGCGACTTTGTATGCCACGCGCGACATCGCTGCGGCGTATTATCGCAAGAAAACTTATGATTTTTACAAGTGCCTTTATGTTGTTGCGTATCAGCAGAATCTGCACTTTAAGCAGCTGTTTCAGGTGCTTAAACTTATGGATTTTGCAGGAGCGGACGATATGGAGCACGTTGCGTTCGGCATGGTTTCCATGGAAGACGGCTCTATGTCCACAAGAAAAGGACACGTTGTCTGGCTGCAAGAAGTGCTTGACAAAGCCGTTGAAAAAGCACGCGCTATCATCGAAGAAAAAAATCCCGACACCAAGAACAAAGGCGAGATTGCCGAGAGTGTCGGCGTCGGAGCGGTGGTGTTCTCTGCACTTTGGAACAACCGCATAAAAGACATCGTTTTCTCCTATGACAAAGTGCTCAACTTTGACGGAGAAACCGCGCCTTACGTGCAATACACCTATGCTCGTTGCGCAAGCGCGCTCCGCAAAGGCGGCGACATAGACTTTGACAATATGGACCTTGCGGCAATCACCACCGATGAAGGCTACGACGTCATCAAGTCCGTCATCACCTTTGGCGATTCCGTCCGTCTTGCCGCAAAGTTGCGCGAGCCTTGCTACGTCACTCGTCACGTTGTGGACCTTGCCGAAAAGTTCAATCGTTTCTACATTGATCATCGTATTCTCGTTGACGACGCTCCAACACGCAACGCACGACTTGCACTCACCAAAGCGGTGGGCAACATAATCCGCTGTGGGTTGGGGTTGCTCGGTATATCCGCCCCCTCCGAAATGTGAGCGCACCAAACGGCGACTAACTTCGTCAGGCACGGCTTGCTCCAAAATCACGTACTCAATGTACGTTGGGTTTTGTTTCAAGCCGTGCCTTTCTTGTTATTCTTCTAAATATTGTCGTTTTTATTTTTCGCACTACAAAAGTTTTGCGTGTAAAACCCTAAATAGAATTGCCCCATCTTTCCGGTCCGCGCCGGTATTTCTTCCACCACTCGAATAGAGTGCTTTCTCTACAATGTTATCCGTCGCTCGCGGGGAAGACAGGCGGCACTCGCATAGAAAAGTATCGTTCACTCATTATGCCACTCGTTCGCAAGTGCAAAGAACAACACGCACTTGCTCACTTGTACAACCGTCTTGCTCGGCGCTTATTTTGCTCGCCGCCGTTGCGGCTCGTGTTCCGTCTTTGACGTCGCACATTCCGTTTATAAGAACGCTCGCACAGGCTTTCGGATAAGGCTTCGCCTTCCGCAATTATTAATTATTCATTATTAATTATTCATTGCTGCCAGACTCCCACTTTTGCTCTTTTGCTTGACACACTTATTTGTTTTATTTATAATGTTTAAGCATTTATATATTTATATGTGCGCGCAAAACACGAAATAAAAGTCCTAGAAAGGAGAAAGTATTATGAAACAAACCTACCAACCCAAGAAAAGACAAAGAAGCAAAGTTCACGGCTTCCGTGAAAGAATGTCCACCAAATCCGGCAGAAACGTTCTCAAGAGACGTCGCAATCGCGGCAGAAAGAAACTCTCCGCATAACGCTTTATGCAAAAGCAATACAGGCTGAAAAAAAGAGCGGCGTTTGCCTACGTATACCGCAAGGGCGACAGGTCGTCTGCTCGTGACTTATTGCTTTTGAGCGCAAAATCGAGAGAAGGATTGAAGATAGGCTTGTCCGTATCCAAGAAAGTGGGGAATGCCGTCACGAGAAATCGCGTCAAGCGATTGATAAGAGAAGGGCTTAAACCGCTTATGGAACATATCGACCCGAATTTTATGTACGTGATAGTTGCATACCCGTCGATTGCCGAGTGCGGATACGAAGAAGTGTGCGAATCGGTGCGTTACGCATTTAACAAGGCAGGAAAATTGCTGTGATGAAGAAGATTTGTCAATGGTTTCTGCTTTTGTACAAGCGAACGCTGTCGCCCGTCACGGGCACGAGATGCGCATACGTGCCGACCTGCTCGATGTATTCCTACGACGCGTACGAAAAGTACGGTTTTGTCAGGGGGACGTTGCTCACGGTGTGGAGACTTTTGAGATGCACTCCGTTTGCAAAGGGCGGATTCGATCCCGTCAAAGAGAATTATAAAGGAAAGATCAAATGGCTAATTTGAGTTACCCGCAAAGGCGCAAAATACAGATATATCTCATCGCGGCGATGCTCGCGATTTTGTGCTGTATTCTGGTCGCTTGCAACAGCGACAACTCGTACAGCGTCACAGGCGAGACCGTAAGCGAACCCACGCACTTTATGGCGAAGTTTATGATAATCATCAACAACGCTTTGGGTGGCGGAGTGGCAAGTTTCGGCTGGACGGTAGTTTTGTTTACGATCATTCTGCGTCTCATCCTTTCACCGCTCGACATATGGCAGAAAATTATTGCCAGAAAGAACGGAAAGGCTATGGAGCGCATGAAGCCGCAACTGGAAGTTTTGCAGGCAAGATACGCCGACGACAAACAGCGTCTACAACAAGAACAAATGGCTCTTTACAAGAAAGAGAAATACTCCACGATGGGTATGTGTTTGCCCACAATCGTAACGTTCGTGGTGTTCTTCGTCGTTTTCGCGGGATTCAGACAAATGGTCGGATACCAGTTTGCAAAAGACTACAAAGAATGCGTCAACGCATACAATCAATCCATTGCGGAGCAAATCGAAGAAGCGAAAGGCAGTGCAGAGTGGTCGGGCGTCATCGTCGATAACGGCGACGGCAAATGGGACGTCGACGACGTCGCAAAGACCGAAAACGGCGCGACTTTCTATGCAAAAGCAAAGGAAAACGCACAACAAGCGGTTTATGACGTTTATTATTCCGCCGACCAGGTGAAAATAAGAAGTTGGTTGTGGATAAAGAATATCTTTGTCTCGGACAACTGGTCCGAAGCAGTGCCGGATTTTGCAACCGTAACCGGACAAAAGGGTATGGCTACGTCAAAACTCACCGGTATCACCATTGACGAATACAACGACGTCATGGGCAAGTTGCTCGGCACGGGCGGCTATGGCAAAAACGGCAAATGGAACGGTCTTCTCATTCTTCCCGTGTTGTCGATAGCACTGTCCATTCTTTCTACCACGTTGCTCAACAAATCAAACGGTCAGGCGCCTGTCGCACCCGCAGCAACGGGACAGGGGGAAAATGCCGACAAAGCAAAGGCACAACAACAAACCGCAAAAATGATGCAATATATCATGCCGCTCATGATAGGCGTGTTTGCAATCTTCTATTCGGGTGCTTTTGCACTTTATATGTTTACAAGTTCGGCGTGCGCCATTTTGTTCCAACTCTCGTTCAACCTTATCGCAAAGTTGGTTGACAAGAGCAGAGAAGGAAAAGCGGGCGTTGCCAAAAGATAGGAGTAAAAATGGAAAAATCGATAGAAACACAGGCTTCATCGGTGGATCTCGCAGTTGAGAAAGCACTTGTGGAACTCGGTGTGTCAAAAGATAAAGTCGACGTGGAAATCCTTCAAAAAGGCGGACTTTTCTCCAAAGCAAAGGTGAGAGTCACCGTCAAGGACAGCACACAAGACAAGATGGCTGAGTTCTTCAACGGCACTCTCGAGCGTATGGGATTGGTGTCCCGCGCCACCGTCGAAGACAAGAACGGCACGCTTTACGTCACCATAGCCGGCGACGACAGCGGCGTTGCCATCGGATATAGGGGAGAAGCACTCGACGCATTCCAGTATCTTGCGCTCACCTTCCTTAACGAACAAAAATGCGACTTTAAAAAAGTCGTCGTCGATTGCGAAAACTATCGCGAAAAACGCAAAGAAACGCTCACTGCTCTTGCATTGAGACTTGCGGAAAAATCCGTCCGTTTGCAAAGAAAAATCGCGCTCGAACCGATGAATCCGTTTGAAAGACGTATCATTCACAGCGCGCTTGCGGATAGCGAAATAGCAACCACCGAAAGCGAAGGCGAAGAACCGTCAAGATACATCGTCATCATTCCGAAGGGAGTTGAACTCAAAGATCAACGCCCCATCAAGAACGGCGAAAGAGAACCGCGCAAGGATTCCCGCAAAGACGGTCGCAGAAACGGCAAAGACCGTGACTTCAAAAAAGGCGGACGCAGAGACGACAGACCGCGCGAACGCAAACCGCGCGTTGAAGAACCCGAAGCCCCGGACGGAAAAGTTTATCGCGGATATTTCACCCAACAGGACGATTTCGTGAAACCCGCAACGCAATCGGGTCCGCCCAAATTCAAGAGTTTCGGCGGTAAAAAGAGATTCTGAAAAGAATGAGCACAATAGCAGCAATTTCGTCACCGATAGGTGCAGGTGGTATCGGCATTGTACGTGTTTCGGGCAACGAAGCACTCCGCATCGCCGATGCCATTTTTATTTTCGCACACAAGAAAGCGCCACAAGACGCGTCTTTCGTCATGCCCGAGGGCGTGAAACAGCAATGGACGCCGCTTTTTATGAACTACGGCACGTTTGACGCAGGCGAGTTTTGCGACAAAGGCTATGCGGTCTATTTTCCCGCAAAGCGCGCGTATACTGGCGAAGATACGGTTGAGTTTTATCTGCACGGCGGAGTGCGTATCATGCAAGGCGCGCTCGACGCTCTTTTGAGAAACGGGGCGGTCATGGCAAAGAACGGCGAATTTACAAAGCGCGCGTTCTTGAACGGCAGATTGTCGCTTGCCGACGCAGAAGGCGTCATCGATATGATAAATGCGGAATCGGCGGCGGGAGTCAAGGCGGCGTATCGTCTCATGCAGGGCGAAGTTTCAAAGAAAATCAATGCGACTCTCGATGCGCTCGAAACGCTTATAGCCACTCTCGAAGCGACTCTTGATTATCCCGACGAAATGGAAGACGAAGTGTTGCCCGACCTTGAAAAAAGCGTAAGAAGTATATATAACGACGTGTGCGCGCTTATTGCCACGGCAAAGACAGGCAAGATTGCAAAGTACGGCATAAATGTCGTGCTTGCAGGCAACACCAACGCAGGCAAATCGTCATTGATGAACGCGCTGCTAAAAGACGACAGAGCCATTGTCACCGACATAGCGGGCACGACTCGCGACACGGTGGAAGAGAGTTTTGAGTGTGACGGAGTGCGCATCAATCTTATCGACACCGCCGGCATACGAGAGAGTGACGACCTTGTGGAAAGCAAGGGCATAGAGCGAGCAAAACGCGCGTTTGAAGGCGCGGACGTCATCTTGCACGTTGTGGACACGTTGGACGTTGACGACAAGGATTGGCAGTTCGGAGATGCGCTCGTGTTTGAAGTTTTCAACAAGTGCGACGAGTCGGGCTTTGACAAACCGCTTGCCGACAACCAATTTGCAATCAGCGCAAAGACGGGTAAGGGCGTGGACGAGCTCGCGCATGCGATTGCCGATTTGTACAAGCAAGACAAGGTTGAAGGCGGAGAGCTTATTACGTCAAAACGGCACGTATCCGCACTTTACCAAGCAAAAAGCGCACTTGAAAGTGCGATTGCGTCAATTGACAACACGATTGACTGCACGCTCATAGACCTTAGAAACGCGTATGATGCGCTTGGCGAAATCACGGGACGTACTGCGACGCAAGACGTTGTGGACGGCATATTCTCAAGATTTTGCGTCGGTAAATAAGCGAAAACGAAAAGTAATATAAGAAATATAGTTATAAATATATAAGGATTAGAATATCCGAATATATGCCGCGTAAGCGGAGAAGTAAAAGAAAGAGATGGAAAGATTTGACGTCATTGTCATAGGCGCGGGACATGCAGGTGTGGAAGCCGCGCTTGCGAGCGCGAGACTCGGCAAAAAAACTCTTATGCTGTGCACGGATTACGGCACGGTTTCCTATATGCCTTGCAATCCGGCAATAGGCGGAACGGCAAAGGGACATCTCGTGAAAGAAATCGACGCGCTCGGCGGTCAAATGGGGCTTTCCGCCGATAAGGCGCTTCTTCAAATAAAGACGCTCAATTCGGCAAAAGGTCCGGCAGTCTTTTCTTTGCGCGGACAGGAAGACAAGAAAGTTTATCACGAAATAATGCTTGACGTCGTGCGCTCGGAGAAAAATCTGACCGTGCTTGACAGCGAAACGAGCAAGGTGCTGACGAGTGGCGGTAAGGTGTGCGGGGTTGCCACGGCGGACGGCAAAGAGTTCGAGTGCAGTGCGGTTGTGCTTGCGACGGGCGTTTATCTCAACGGGGAGATAATCATCGGAGATTATGTCAAAAAGAGCGGCCCTAGCGGATTTGCGCCTGCAAACAATCTTTCTCAAAGTCTTGTCGAACTCGGTGTGCCCATGCGCAGATTCAAAACGGGAACGCCTGCAAGAATTTATCGCGACAGCATAGATTTTTCAAAAATGGAGATACAGCACGGAGACGACAGCGACAGATTTTCTTTTATGTCACCGCACTCGACTTTTGAAGAAGAGCCTTGCTATCTCACGTACACGAACGCGAAAACGCACGAGATTATTCTCGACAACATAGACCGCTCGCCCTTGTACAACGGGACGATTCTGTCCGTAGGTCCGAGATATTGCCCGTCCATAGAAACGAAAGTCATGCGCTTCAAAGATAAAGAGCGTCATCAGATTTTCATCGAACCCGAAGGAGCGAACAGTGAAGAAATGTACGTTCAAGGCATGTCTACTTCTCTTCCGCACGACGTGCAGGAGAAGATGTATCGCACGCTTCCGGGACTTGAAAATTGCCGCTTTGCAAAATACGGCTATGCAATAGAATACGATTGTCTCGACCCGCTCGGCATGTATCCGTCCCTTGAAAACAAGCACGTAGAAGGCTTGTTCTCTGCAGGACAGATGAACGGCAGCAGCGGATACGAAGAAGCCGCCGCACAGGGACTTATCGCAGGCATAAACGCCGCACGTAAGATTGACGGGAAGGAACCGCTCGTTCTTCGTCGCGACCAGGCGTATATAGGCGTTCTCATCGACGATTTGGTGACGAAAGGCACAAACGAGCCCTATCGTATGATGACGGCAAGGGCGGAGCATCGTATAATGCTCAGACAAGACAACGCGGATATGCGTCTTACCCCGATAGGCAGAGAAATAGGTCTCGTATCCGACGCCCGTTTTGCGCGTATGCAAGAGAAAAAGACGATGATAGAAAGTGTCATCGCGTTTTCGGTCAAAGTTATGCCAAGAGAAGTCGTTGAACAGTTGTTTTTAGAACTTGGCGAAGAAATGCCTCAAAAAACGCCGACGTTTGCCGAGATATGCCGTCGTCCCGCAGTCAATGCAGACTGTGTGAGACGTTTTATTGATTTTCCGTGTGACGACGAAGCGCTTTCTGCCGCGGTCATAGAACTCAAATACGAAGGGTATCTCAAAAAAGAAGAATCGGCAGTGAAAGAACAGAAACGCCTTGAAAACAAAGTCATACCCAAAGACTTCAATTACAACGCAATCAAAGCACTCCGCATAGAAGCAAGACAAAAACTTTCCGAAATAAGACCGCTCAATCTCGGGCAGGCATCGCGTATATCCGGTGTTTCTCCTGCCGATATTGCTGTTCTTATCGTCGCAATGAAATGAGAATCCGTAAAATCGAATATCGAACAAAGAAAGAAGGCAACCCCTTCTTTTTTGTTTATCGAAAATTTTTGTCGCAACGGCATTTCGTTTGGTTAGATTGCATAAAATATCGCACAAATGAACGACAAAAATATAGGCAAATAAAAATAGTGGGGTAGAATATCGGTTTTGATTTTTCAGGCAATCTAATTCGATTTGCAAAATGCAAAAATGTCATATTTGCAATGCCGTTTTTGTTGTTTTTGCAATAAAAATCAACAAATCCTACAAAAATTGTTTTTTGCGATTTGCACTTTTGTAAGGAATTTTCAAAAATTTTCAAAAAATTTCAAAAAAAGTTACAAAAAACCCTTGACGAACATTTTTTTTGGTGCTAATATGTAAACGTAATCAAGAGACAAACGGATTACAAATCAAACAGCTCATAATTTTCCCCCTTATCATAGCGAGCGACTTTGGGTGTTTCACCTGAGGTCGTTTGCATTTTTATGGCACAAAACGCCGAATAACTGCGTCAAAGCCCGTCCGCTCCAAAATCACGTACCATCAGTACGTTGGGTTTTGTTTCAGACGGGCTTTTTCTTGTTCTTCATCCGTTTTGAGCTATAAAAATAATATTGCAATAAAAAGAGCGATTGACTTTGGACGCGATTGACGCAAAGCGTAACAATCGCTATTCCGTCACTTCGTTCCTTACAGCACCCCAATCCTGTCAACTCATGTACCATTAGTACATTAGGGTTGCTGTTTAAGGGGCTTTTTCTTTTCGCTACGCTAGATTCTTCGATGCTCTCAGAATGACAAAGGATAATTTGTATTTCTCCATGCGTCATGTTGAGCCTGCCGAAACATCCAGCCGTAAGGCGCATTTTCTTTCGGGCGATATAGTTTTTATTAGTTCACGGCACTACAAAAGTTTTGCGTTTGAAACTCTAAATAGAAATGCCCCATCTTTCCGGACCGTGCCGGTATTTCTTCCACCACTCGTATAAAGTGTTTTCTCTACAATGTTGTCCGTCGCTCGTGGGGAAGACAGGCGGCACTCGCATAGAAAAGTGTCGTCCCCTTATTATGCCACCACGCTTTGTGCGCCGGCTCCGCAACAACACGGCGCAGTCGCTTGTACTGCACACACAAGGGCTCCCGCGCATCAAAAACAAGCGAACTTGGGTGTGAGAAAAAAAGATGAAAGCGCAGTTTTTGGCGTGTGGGAAAAAGGAACACAAAGACCAAAAGACAATCGATTGCAACAGGTTGTAATCGTTGCAAAATGGGCTTGTGTGTGACGTAAGCTCGGTGCTTATCTTGGCGTTCGCCTTGCGAACGCTCACTTCGAATAAGCACATTCCGTTTATATGTACGCTTCGAATAGGCTTTTGGATAAGGCTCCGCCTTCCGCAATTATTAATTATTCATTATTAATTATTAATTTGAATGCCGTTGCCGCGATGACGGCTTTTGTTCATTATTTATCAGATGTAAAGATTTTTCGTATTTCATCGAAGATTGCTTGCGGTGACGATGAAAAACATTCGTAGGTAATGCGAATCACGGGTTCGGTGCCACTTTTTCGGACGATAAGTCGGCCGGATTTCGAAAAACGGGAGTTTACGTCGGCAATTTTGCGCTGAAAATCATCGGATGAGATTTCTTTTTCGGGATCGGTTGACGGGATTCCGAATTCGAGCATCGGATAGGGGATGAATTTCGGAAGCGACCCGACCGTTCTTTTCACTTCGAGAAGGGACAGTGCGGTGACGAGACCGTCTCCTGTCGTGCCTTTGTCGAGCATCACTATGTGTCCGCTTTTTTCGCCGCCGAGCAGACATCCTTGCTTTTCGAGTGCGTTCAGCACGTGTTTATCTCCCACGTCAGTACGAATAAGAGCGGTGTTGTGGTAGGCAAGTTCCCGCCCGAGTTTTGTGTTGGTAAGAATAGTGCCGACAACGAAACGCTTTTTAAGTTTTCCTTGCAAGCGGTATAGCGTGGAAAGCGCAAGAAGCATAGCGTCTCCGTCGTAAACTTTTCCGTCGACGACTGCAAGCACTCTATCCCCGTCTCCGTCGAACGCAAATCCGATTTCGTCTTTTTGTACGCGCGCGGCAAAGTCCGCAACGTGAGTCGAGCCGCAATCCACATTCACTTTTTTGCCGTCTCTTACATTGTGTTCGGCACACACGATTGCGCCGAGTTCGAGAAACGCTTTGGGAGCGAGAGTTGCAAAACACCCGTATGCGCAATCGAGACGAATTTTCATTCCGTCAAATCTGGGAAACATTGATTTTACGTGTTTAAGATATAGAAATTCCGCACCGTCAACTATGCGTATCCTATGGTTTTCGGCAAGCGAAACGGAAAGTTCGCTATTCAATTCTTCGTCCGTCAGGGCGTCTGCGCACGCTTCGTCTATGAAAACCGGTTGCGGGGCGGACGGCGAGTTCATTGCCAAAAACAATTCGGTGTCAAGAGCCGTCTCGTCGCTTTCGGACAATTTTTTGCCGCATTTTCCAAACACTTTCAGACCGTTGAATTCGGGCGAATTGTGAGATGCTGTGATCATCACGGCGTAGTCCGATTTTTCTAATTGTGCGATATACGCAAGCGCAGGCGTTGGCAACACGCCTGTAACCCATATTTGCGTTGCACCTTCCATAAGCCCTTGGCACAACTGTTTTTCCACGTCGAGCGAGTGCTCCCGTACGTCTCTTGCAATTATGATTTTGCCCCCTCGTTTTGCAAGAACCTTGCCGAGCGCATAGGGGATTTCGTTTGTCAAAAGCCAGTCCGCTTTGTTTCTGATACCGTCAGTTCCGAAGTAATGCATATATTCAATATATGAAAAACACGGTGTCGCTGCGTGCCGATTTTTGCCGAAAAAGGAGAAATAAAGTTATAAAAAACACGCCGTGTAAAAGGCGTGCTTTTTTTCAAGGAAAATCAGATTTCATTATATCCCGTTTACGATTGCGTTTGCGGCGATTGCTCCGTCCGCACAAGCGGTTACGACCTGACGAAGAGACTTTTCTCTCACGTCTCCGACAGCGTAAACCCCGTCGATATTCGTGTGCATATTTTCGTCTGCAATTATATATCCGCCGCTTGAAAGAGAGATGTTTTCAAAGCCTTGCGAGTTGGGCGTTTGACCTATTGCTACAAACACTCCGTCAACCGAAATTGTGGTTAATGCGTTCGTTTTTACGTTTTTAAGTGTCAGTTGTGTGATTTTATCTTCTCCGCCGAGATTTTCGACAACGCTGTCCCAAACTATTTCCACGTTGCTTTTTTCGAGACGTTTTACGAGAATATCGTCTGCGCGAAGGGAGTCTCTTCTATGCACCATATAAACTTTCTTTGCTAGTTTTTCGAGATACAACGCGTCTTCCGCCGCCGTATTGCCGCCGCCTATCACCGCAACGGTTTTCCCTTTGAAAAACGCTCCGTCGCACGTGGCGCAATAACTCACGCCTTTGCCTATAAATTTGCTTTCGTTCGGCACGCCGAGTTTTCTTGCGTTCGCGCCGCTTGCTATAATCACGTTCTTTGCTTCGACGATTTTTCCGCTTGCAAGACCGATAGCTTTCGTTTCGCCGATAAGAGAAACGGATGCGATTGAGTCGAAGAGGAATTCCGCACCGAATTCCATGCACTGATCCATCATCGCATAGCACAAATCGAAACCGCTCGTTGATTTTATGCCCGGATAATTCTGAATATCCGCCGCCGTTTGCGCTTGTCCGCCAACGCTTTTGTTTTCTATTATCGCTACTTTAAGACCGCCACGGCAAGCGTATATACCTGCCGAAAGCCCCGCAGGGCCTGCGCCTATTATCACAACGTCGTACATATAATCTCCTTATTTTTCTTTTGCAAAAGCAAAGAATCGGTGGATTTTTGTTAAAAACATTATAGCCCGAAGTGAAATATTCGTCAACTTTTGAGCCGCTTTATCGCTCGCGCGTGCGAAAACGCGCGAAATTACTTTACAAACAGCCTTTTTGTTTATATAATAATTTAACATAATGAGGTAATTTTATGCAATACACTGACATTTCCCGCATACTTGCGGACGGCAAAGAGTATCAAGGCAAAACTTTGAGCGTTGCAGGCTGGGTGCGTTCGGCGCGCGACAGCAAGACTATGGCGTTTCTCGCTCTCAACGACGGCACGTCTCTTAAACATCTTCAAATCGTTATAAATAAGGCGGAGTTCGACCAGGAAGAACTCGCAAAAGTTCTCAAAAACGGTGTATCCGTGTTTGTTACGGGTGAAATCGTTGCTGCAATGAAAGAAGGCGAAGTTGAGCTCAACGCGAAAGAAATCGCGCTTCTGGGCGATTGCCCGAGCGACTATCCGCTTCAAAAGAAATATCACACCATGGAGTTTTTGCGCACGATACCGCATCTGCGTCCGCGCACGAACACGATGAACGCAATGCTTCGCGTCCGTTCCAAACTTTCGTTTGCGATTCATCGTTTCTTCCAAGAGAACGGTTACACCTATGTTCACACTCCGATTATTACGGGTAGCGACTGCGAAGGTGCGGGTGAAATTTTCCGTGTGACTACGCAAAACTATAAAGACGCTATTCTTGCAAAAGACGAAGCGGAATATATCGCAAACGACTTTTTCAGAAGAAAAGCGGGACTTACCGTCAGCGGGCAGCTCGAAGGCGAAGTGGCGGCAATGGCAATGGGTAAGATTTACACGTTCGGTCCGACATTCAGAGCGGAGAACAGCAACACTCCGAGACACGCCGCCGAATTTTGGCAGGTCGAGCCGGAAGTCGCTTTTGCAAAACTTCCCGACATCATCGAAATTGCAACGAAGATGATAAAATACATTATCAAGGCGGTCATCGAAGAGTGCCCAGACGAGCTTGCGTTCTTTGAAAAAGCGTTTGAGCCCGGTCTTCGCGACAAACTTCAACACGTCGTCGACAGCGACTTCGTCGTGCTCGATTATTCAAAAGCAATCGACATTCTCAAAGAAAGCAAAGTCGAATTTGCGTATCCGGTGGAATGGGGTCTCGATCTTCAAAGCGAACACGAGAGATACATCACCGAAAAGGTATTCAACAAGCCCGTATTCGTCATCAACTATCCAAAGAAGATAAAATCTTTCTATATGAAACAAAACGACGACGGACTCACCGTTGCGGCAACCGACTTGCTCGTTCCGGGCGTCGGCGAAATCATCGGCTGCTCCGAGCGCGAAGCTGACTACGACAAACTCAAACAGGCGATGGTGGAGCGTGGCATGAACCTTGACGACTACACCGGTTATATGGATTTGAGAAAGTACGGCAGCGTTCCGCACAGCGGTTTCGGTCTCGGTCTCGAACGTATTCTTATGTACGTGACGGGCATCGGCAACATTCGTGACGTACAACTCTATTCCAGAACCGCTGGCGACCTTATGGCGTAAAATCACGAAAGACTTTTTCTGCAGGGAGAAAATGCGAGAAAAAGGAGAGAAGATATGTATTCCTTGATTGTGCCCGAAGGTTATAAAAGCAAAATGTCCGTTCGCGAGACGGAAAAAGCGATAAAATTCGTAAAAGACGCGTTTCAACGCAACCTTATAAAAAATTTCGG
>ENA-USUJ01000815-USUJ01000815.1-human-gut-metagenome-genome-assembly--contig:-NODE-815-length-27747-cov-7.199675_pt1 | contig 27747 bp, 38 predicted proteins | sample MGYA00250061_ERZ773398 | MGnify/ENA primary metagenome ERZ773398 (study PRJEB29103, sample SAMN06111992) | human gut metagenome | biome: human gut; feature: ankylosing spondylitis patient; material... | reverse complement strand
TATACTCTGCTATAATAACTAAAATGTATTTTTCAAGTGAAGAAGAAAGAATTATATCTGATAATAAAGTTTGTGAATTAACAAATAAATTAAATTCAGCTTCTTCTAAAGAAATAAAATATAAAAATAATAAAGTTAAATTTGACAAGGAGCACGGTAAAGATGAAGATGTTAAGAATTATTTTTCTATTTCTATTCCTTCTTCTATTCGAATGTGGTTGTGTACAGACTCAAAAGGATGTTTATAATTGTCCATTAACTTGTCAAAATTATTTACCAACTAATAAAGAAGTTGTAGAATGTCTTAAAGAATATATAGACAGGTGTAATGATTTGAAAGATATATAACAACTATATCACCCCTGCGGCACCTGAGGTGCATTATAACAATGTTTTATAAAGTTGTCAAGAGTTTTTTATTGATTTATATTTAATAGTATGATATACTCTTTATAAATAAAAAGGTAAGGAAAATGAAAAAACAAACATTATTGGAAATGGTTCAAAGAATTGCTGAGTATATTGATGCAGGAACTGTAACTAGCATTTCAGATACAAGAGAATCTATGCAAATAGCGAGGATTGTTAAAGAAACTTACGAAGATCTTTTAATAAGGAATGAGATAAGAGTAGAAAAAAATTTCTATACATTAGATTCTATTATAGATCCTGATTTGCATCCGACATATCTTAAATTTAAAGAACCTGTTATAAATATAAATTCAATAGAATACTTCAATGAGGCTACGGATAATTGGACATCTTTATCGTATATTGAACCGGAAGATTTTATAAGAATTCAAAGCAATATGAATAAAACTTTTGATAATACTACAGGCGACCCTTTGTTCATGGATATTGTAGATTATAGCGGGGCGAAATTCAGGGTCAGAACAAATAAGCACCCATCTACTTTTACAATACTTAATGATGAATATGCGGTATTTGATAGCTTCGATAAAAGATTTGATGATACAATACAAGAATCTAAAGTAAGAGTATATGGGACGTTTATGCCGGAGTTTATATTAGAAGATGATTTTATTCCTAATATGAACACAATTCATTTTCCTCTTTTGCTTTCTTTGTCTAAGGTTAATGCTTTGATGGAATTGAAAACTGAGAGCAATCCTCAAGAAGTTAACAGAGCAAGAAAGCAGACAATAATAACATCTAGGATAGACAGAAGGATAGAGGGGCAAGATGGGACTACTTGGAAAAACCGTAAGTTCTACGGCAGAAGATTTGGACGTTTATACTTATAAAGGACTATCTACAAAAATAGTTTTTATTAATGGATTTTATTATATAAAAGGTTTTTCAGATAAGTACATTAGTAGAAAATCAGCAGAACTTAAATGGAATGCGATGAAAGAAAGAGAAGCTTTTGAAAAATTAATGAAAAGCATTATGCTAAAGAGGGGGACCAAAAGCATCTCTGAAAGAAAAAAACTTTATGATAAAGCTAAGAAAGAGTACGAAGAATGGCTAGCTATGAAATGAGAATTGTTCCTCCTTTTTCTGGAGGCATCAATACAGAAATAAATGATCTTTTAGATTTGCCAACATATACTTCTGATGAATTAAATTGCAGAATGTTTAGTGATGGTATAAGAGCTAGAAGACTCGGAATAGATTTTGAAAAAGATTATAAGTATAGCGATTTTGTTATTACTACAGGATTTGACGACACTGCTTTCAGTTCTTTCTGTTGGTCTAATCCGGGGAAAGTTAATCCGCCTGTGTACCTTTTGCAATGTGGAAGATATATATATTTGTATTCATCAGAAGGCAAACCTATATCTGATAAATTAATAGATTCCATTATAGATCTGAATGATTATAAAATCGACAATGAGTATTATAAGTATCCTGTAACTTTTACAGAAGCTTACGGTTATTTGTACATAACAGGAGAACACATCGATTGTATTAAATATTCATATGAACCGACCACTGTTGGTGAAGATTTACCTGCAAAAAAAGCTACTGCATCAATACCTTTTCAAGTTCCATGGTTAAAAGCTAATTATAGATTTTATGTTGATACTGTTGTAATTTCTGTTAAACCGTTAGGAGCTGCTATATCTTATGTTGTTGATGAAACAAATTTTTCTGGAAGATTTTGGGATTCTGGAACAGATGTAGTTAATCAAGTAGTAAGTGTATTCAATTCTGTAGCATCTTCAAAAAGATTCGGGTTCACTGCAAAAAAGACAACTGTGTCTGGAAAGGATCAGTGGCATAATTCTTTTATAAAATTTACTGCTCCAGATTCTAAGGATAATACTAAATACAATGGTTACGAATTTGCGTATACTTATTTGTTCAAAGATGGTTCTTATTATAAAGTTGTTCAAAGCGCTTCGACTTCATCCGGAGGAAGAAATGCGCAAAGCTCTTCGAGCTATCAGGAAAAAAAGTATTCTTTAAGAATACGAGATATCGAAGGAGTATACGAAGAAGCTGTTGAAGTTGATACAACTCCTACAACTTTAACGCCAGAACATCAGTACAATCTTCAGAATCAAGGTTGGTATATAAATAATATCAATGCGTATCATTCTAAAAATAACAGGTATCCCTCACATGCTATGCAATGGTTTGCAGCCAAAACAAATTTAACAGATTCTTTTGTTCCAGAGAATTTATTAAAAATAGGTTTCGGAACAACGCAAGCTCCTAGAGGAAAGTACATATTGGATTTTTTTAATCCTGATAGAAAAACTGTTTCAGGTGTTTCTAAATTGCCGGCTGATAAAAAGCTAAATTATAGAGTTACAGATTGTGTATTTTGGTCTGGGCGCTTATTCTATTTAGTAGGAAGCACTCTCTTATACACTCAAATACTTTTGGAGGATAGCCGCAATTCTGAAAAATGTTACCAAGATGCTGATCCTTCTTCTGAAACTTTATCAGATTTAGTTGCTTCAGATGGTGGACATATCTTTATGCCGCAAATAGGAAGAGGAATAAGGCTAGCTGTAATTGGGCAATTCTTGGTTGTGTTTGGAGACGATGCTATTTGGGCGATAGCAGGTACACAGAACGGATTCTTTTCTGCTACAGGTTTTACACAATACCAGCTTGCTTCTTTCGGTACTTCTTCTAAATATTCAATTGTAAATACAGAAAATGGTTTATACTATTGGTCTGATACAGGTATATACAACATATCTCCAACAGAAGATACGGGGTATTTGAATATCACTAATATTACTTATAGTACAATACAAACATATTATGATGGTATAGAAGATTTTTCTAAGCAGAGAGTGAAAAGTGTATATGATTCATTGAATAAAATAGTTATGTGGTATTATCCATCTAACAAAGATGATCTTCATAATTATGATTGCGCTCTTGTTTTAGATATGCGAAGAAAATCTTTTATGCCTTGGAAGATAGGAAATGGATCAAATATTTTTGAAGCTCCTGCTGTTGTAGATTTTTTTGTAACAAAGAAACCTTTCTCGATAACTCCTTCAATAATTGTTTGTGCTGGTGGAGAAACTGTTAAAGCAGACAATCAAGATGTTGTTATAGATTCTATTAAAGATAAAGACTTTTATCAGAATATAATTTATATTGCTTTTGATAAAACACAGAATAAAATAACTTTTGCAGATTATTGGAGCAAAGGGTATAAGGATTGGGATTTAGCTCTTAACAGTGATGGAAGTACTTTCAAGAGCTTCTTACTATCAAGACCCTATAATTTTGCAGGAGAAGGAGAGACACCACAATATTATCAAAATAAACAGACCCCGTATGTTTTGACAACATTTAGCAGAACTGAAGAACAAAAGTTAGCTAACGGAGAATACTTATTTCCTTCGGGGTGTTTCTTTTCAAATAGATGGGATTTCTCAATTTCTCCCAAAAGTTTCAAATGGGATAGCAAACAACAACTGTATAGAACTGAGCCTGATTTTATGGAGTTTGAATATGTGCAAACAAAAACCAGATCAAGAGGAACTGGCAAAGCTGTTCAAATTTATTTAGAAAGCGATGGAACAAAAGATTTCAGATTACAAAATTTAACTTTTTATACAAGGAGAATACAAAAATGGTAAGTTATGCAGCTATAGCAGGCGGTGTCGCTTCTCTTGTAGGAGGTGTAGGCAGTCTTGTAAGTAGCAATAAAGCTAAAAAAGCAAGAAGAAAAGCTGCTAAATTACAAAACCAAAGACAATTTAATAGAGAGCAAGAGAACATTCTGCAAAGTATTAGGGAAACTCGTATACAAAGAGCAGCTTCTTTAGCAGCATCTGTTGCATCTGGCGCAGAATATACTTCAGCTGCTGCCGGTGCTTATGGATCTCTTGGTAGTCAGTTTACGCATAATTTAAGCACATATTTAACAGATGCCAGATTATCTAGAGAAATAGGAAAGCTATCAGGTCAAGCTGAAAGATATGATTATCAAGGATCGTTGTATAATTCTTTAGGCTCTTTGGGAGTGTCTATGATGAAATCATTTTCAAATCAAAAAGAGCCTGCTGAAATTGAAAGCACTGCTGTGAATAGAACAGGATATTATAATATAACTCCTTATCCTCAGGGACAAAGTGTTGTTTTCAATACAAATTATAAAGGAATAGTATAAAATGGAAATGTATAATCCTAATCCTATATCGGAATTTTATCCTTTGGATATAAACACTGAGCAAGATCAGACGATTTCAAAAGAATACTCTAAAGAGTTGACAGCTGTTGCTGCTTCTGCGGGATACCCTGATATGCCGATGACAACTAAAGAAGATTTCGACAATGTTTCTTCGGCTGCTTTTAGAGATTCATATCAAGAATTCTCAGAAGATTCTGCAAGATTGATAGATTCTTTGAATAAAGCTGGTGTTTCTGATCCTGTAGTAGCTGCTGCTGCTTATAAAACGTGGAAAGACAATTATCAACCTGAAGAAAAGTCAGCCATTTATAATAGAATGGGCTATAATGAACTTATTAAAGCTATTCAAAACAATGAAGATGTAACAGATTTATTTGATTCCGAAAGTATTATAGCAGAAATAAATGCTAATTATCTTTCTAAAGAAGCGATATTATCTTCAAAAGTAAAAGAAGTTAATAATGAATATGGCAATCAATCTTTTGCTAAAAAATTATACGATGGCAAAGGACATTTATTAACGTTTTGGGACAATGCCCGTTTAGCACAAATGTACGAAGGAGGCAATAGCTGGGCTTCTTATCCTAAATTGTTTTATCGTGCTGTAAAAGCGATAGCAGATCCTGATACTACTCTTCAAGAAGAATTGGAACTTTCTTCTATACAAAGAAGAGGAAGAGAATTTTATGATGCTTTAATGCAGGATCCTTCTATATCTGTAGAACAATTTTATAGAATGGTAGAAGATAAAGATAATGAATTGAAAGAAGATGGGTGGTCTGCTGGAGCTAGAGAAGAATTTTGGAGAACTATAGAAAGCCCTGATTATGTCACTAATAGGTACACACAAGGTTTAGAAGTAGGCTTAGTTGGTGCGAGTGCTTTTACAGGAGCCATTAAAGGAGCATCCGGAGGAATAAAAGGTGCTATTAAAGGAGCTTATAGCGGCGCTGAAGCTGCTTTTCCTTTTGTGCCTGCTGGCATCAAGACTGCTAATTTTATAGCTTCCAGCCCTATTAAAATGGCAAAGCACATAGGCGATAAAGTGTCAGCTTCAAGAGCTGTAAAAGCTAATAGAGAACTCTTGAATAACACCAATATCTCTATGGAAGCTCCAGAACTTTCTAAAGAATTTCTTGAGGAAGGCTTTGTATCCGCATTAAGAGCAACTGATTCTGTCGATTCTCTTCAGGTTGCTAATGAGCCATTGTCCAGACAAGCAGCTAAGAGAGCCAGAGATTTCAAAGCAGTTGAAGAATACATAAACACATTAGGCTCTCAATTTGAAGGGCTTGCGGAAGAAGCAAAGCAAAATCTGATAAATAATTACGCAAAAGAAATCTCTTCGACAAATAAATTACCAGAATATGCTTTTCAAGATTTAGTGAGATTAACTACAAAACCTAATAGAGCAGATTGGTCTGAGCTTACTGTAAAAATGGGCAGAGGTGAAAACTGGACTCAATCTTTTAGAACTTTCAAAGAAGCCGATGCCTATAGAAAAACTTTGAAATTTCCTTCAGGAACAAGAAGCATGATTAAAAGAGATCAATCAGGCTATTATATATACGCCAATACGGAAATTAAAAAGGGAATTGGGCAGATTGTGTATGACTATACCAAAGCTCAAAATGGCTCAATTAAAACAACTTATGGAACAGATCTTCCGTTTTTGTTTGATAAATTATGGAAACAAATTTCTACAAAAGGTACAGTGCCAACAACTATAAACGAACTTAACGCTTTATTTGTTCAGTCCTTAGGATCTTCTAGAGAGATTCTTAGACAGTTTGTTGATTCTGTTAGAAAATTGCAATCTTCAGAAAAGGATTTGTTAGATTCTCTTATTAATTTATCAAGACATAAGCAAAGATTTATAAATACAGACGAGTTAATAAATCGGGGTTTCTCACAAAAAATTGCAGATGCTTATGATAAAATAAGAACACTTGAAGATATCTCATGGACTCATCTGAATAAAGCGAGAAGAACTGAATTAGATCAGTTAGGATACAACAGTATTTCTTCTGAGGATATATCTTTTTTTGGTCGTGAAATAGATTTATCTACAACATGGCTTGATAATAAATACGTTGTAGATATAAAAGGAAATGTTGTCAATCTTACTAAAGATGTAGCTAAAGCATATAAGAATAAGGGGTACTCTTTATATCATACTATGCAGCCTATTAACAGATCTGAGTATGTTCTTATAAAGAATGAGACTAAACGTGTAAATAAATTACCACAAATTGTAATAGGTTACAAACCAGGCTTCAGACATTTATATGCAGACGGTACTAATTTTCTAAAACAATCAAACACTATAAATGGCAAGCTTGCTTTTACACAAACTTTCTTAGCTGATACAGATGTGAGAGCGTTAAAGTCTGTGGCTGATAAACTTAATAGTGTTATGGAGATTGTTAGAAAGTATCTGTCTGGTAAAGTGTCTTATGAAGAAGCAAATGATGCAGTTGTTAAAGGAACTCAAGATTCTTTGAAAGTGCGATCTCTTAAAGAATTTCTTAAAGAGATAAGAACATCTGATAATCCGGAAGGTATTATAGATCTTGTTAATCCTTTTGAAGTTGTTGCCGATGGCGAGATAACAAATGTTGCCAAGGAATATAGTTCTTCTTTTTGGGATGAAACTGCTGAAGGTGTAATGGCTATCAAAACACTTAATGGAATAGTGGACGATAACATTCAATCTAATTTAAAAAGACTTAGAAGAAGCTGTGACGGGCTCTTAAACACAAGAGGTGTCTTTGCGGCGATGGTTGATGTTGATGATGAAATAGACAATGCTATAAATGAAATAAGCAGAAATATCGCCGGTGCTCGTTATACACAGATTGTTGCTGAGAACATCGTGAATACTTTTGGCGAAATATTGGAAAACGGAGCTGTTAAAAGATATACACCTTCTCAAATATTAACAAGAAACGCCAGAGGAAATAGAACAGTTATTTCAAATACAACACATGATCCTAAGATTGCCAGAATGATTGACGATTTTGATCATGCGGTGGATATTTATAAAATAATGGTGGGATCTCCATCCTCTATAGATTTGAAATTGGATGAAGCATTCAGATCTTTATCATACGCTATAGCAGATAGTTCATTAGCTAATGCACTTCATTTAGGAGAAAGAGGATATAGGCCTGATAAAATATACCAGAGTTTAAGAAAATTAAATCCGATAAAAGCATGGAGAGCTTTAACTTTTAATTATTACTTAGGCTTATTCAATCCTAGACAATTGCATCAACAAGCACTGTCTTCTATTAATGCTATATCTATGAGTCCTATAGCAGGCTCTAAAGCAGCTGTTTTAACACCTATGATCATGTCAAGTATTGGAAAGATGAATAAAGATACTTATGCAGAAGCGGCCAGAATTGCTTCTCATGCTGCTAAAGATCCTTCTATAACTTCTGCATGGTGGGAGAATCTGGTTAACAATGTAAAGCATTTAGATGTTTATGGCTATGGAACTTTATCAGGTGCGTTTGAAAGATTTGGAGAAGACAGTAAAAATTGGGAGCATGCATCGCAATTCTTTTTCAGAACTGGTGAAATGTACAACAGAGTTCATGCTGCAACAACTGCTGCTTTGGAGTATATGTCTAAGAATGGAAATGTAAATTTTTCAAATATTTCTAAAGCTGAGCTGGCTAAAATACTGAATAGGCAGCAGACGTTGTATATGAATATGGGAAGACAAGGTGTATCAAGATTACAATCAACATCCTTAAAAGGATTGGGTGCGGTTCTTTTTCAAATGAAAGGTTTCAATCTGAGAGCTGTTGAAGCCATGGCCGGAAGAGAATTAACATCTGCTGAAAAGTGGCGTCTTGGTATAACTTCTATGGCTTTAACAGGTTCTAAAGGATTCTTAGGAGCAACAACAGGTGCTTGGTTATACGATTTGATAGACAGTCATACTGATTTAGATGATAATGAAGTAAGAGAAATTAATGAAGCTGTGTTTTTAGGAGGTTTAGATTATCTTTCTAAGGAAGCAGGTTTTAATATCAGTCTTATGAATGGACAAAGTCCTGAGTATATAGACAATATCATAGATTTCTTTGGCTTTGCTGATGGAAGTATAACAGATAATATTGCTTTAGCAGGTGTTACTAAAAAAGTATATGGTACCGTTACTGAAGCCTGGAATGCTTTTAATGCTTATAAAAGCGATGGAGGAAATATTAATACCTTTACTGAAGCCGTTAAACAGATGGCAATAAAAAAGAATCTTCCCTCTGTTGCTAACAGAATTATTCTTGCTAAATTAGCAATGGACACTCACAAAACGTATACTTCTAAAGGCCTTGTTAATGAAGAATTGAATAATGATTTTGAAGCTTTCTTATATGCATTCGGCTTTGATAATATCTCTACACAAGAATTGAACAGAGCTTATTATCAATTATCTAGAAAAGATATTGTTGATGGTGTATATGAAAATTTAAGAGTTGCTTGGCTGCAAGCACAAAGAAATGTAAGCGGTGATGAAGAAACCTATGCAGCAGCTTTTAAGTATTTCACTTACTTAAAGGAACTGCAATTTAAGGAATTGACACCAAAAGAAAGAAGAAGTATAATGAATAAGTTATATCAGGACTTAAAACAGTCTAATGTTCCAACTAAATCAAGATTGCTTCACAGTATCCTTAAATATCAAGGCAATGCTGAGCTGGCTGATAGAGTTGTTGTAAAAGGTTTATTTGAAGGATGGGATAAATAATGGCTAATGTTGATTTTACAGGCAATGTTCAGCAAGGTATTTTTGCTGGCAACAGAGCTAACGAAAAAACTTCAGGAGATTTTAGTGGCTTAAACACTTTTGTTAATGCAGCTACATCTGCAATACAAGCTCTTAAACCACAGGAGATTGATAGAGCAGGAGAATATAGAAACGAACTTCTTGATATAGATGAAATGGTTCAAAACGGAAATATTTCTGTTGAGCAGGCCCGAATACAAGTAAAAGATCTTGACAGAAAATATAGGAATGTTGTTAAAGGATCTGAAATAAGAGGCATAAAAGCTGAATACGGCTATGATGTTGTAGCCAGTTATGAACTTGAAGAAAGAGCTAAAATGCAAGCCGATAAAGCAAATAAAGAATATCAATCGTATCTTGATACAGCCTCTTCTATGGGTATGTCTGTAGCAAACGATGGTGTTGATGCAATGGCACAAGCTGGAAAACAAATGCAGGATTCTTGGAAAGCAGCAAACGAACTTCTGTCGCCCATTGATTTTTTACAAGGAGATGACAATGCCCGCCTAGCTTCTATAAGGAATGCCAGTACACAAGCTGCTTTTGGAATGATACAAGAAATAAGAGCACGTTTCAATCAAACAGGGATGTTTACTCCTCAAGATAAGCAAGCTTTATATGAAAATGTATACGAAGTAGCCAGAGCAATTCCTGCTACAAAAGGAATGAGCGCTAAAGAATATCAAATATTTGTTAAAGGTGTTGTAGATAATGCTACAGCTGGCTTATTAGATGAAACAGAGTATCATGAGAAAAGTTCTAAATATCAGCGAAATGTCATCGAAGCCAGCGCAACTCAAAAGTGGTATTCAACAATACAGAATATGCCGGCAGAGCAAAGAAATTTCTTCCTAAATTATGTAGGTGCTGGAGGGGATATGTCTGTTTTATCTGAAATTATGCTGGGAGATACAGAAGGTTCTAACATGATCAATGCAATAACAAGGAGCATTATAAAAGAAGGAACTACAAAACTGCCGGGAGAAGTAGAAGGAAGAAAACCTTTTGGACAATTGAACTACACAGCTTTATCATCGATCATAACCAATCCGGGAAGTGATGAACAATATAGATTAACAGTTGGCAGAGCCATGCTTGAAAATAGTGATGCTGTTGCTGGAGAAGATCCTGATAGTATTTCTAGAACAATTAATAATATGTCTATTGATCAAGCTTCGAAACAAATACACAACGCAGCTTCTCAATTTTCTACTATTATTACAGGTATTAAAAATTCAGGCGATGATCATACAAGAAGGGGATTGAGAGAAATAGCCAAAGCACAGATGAATACAGCAGTAGCTTTTAGAGGATCTTCTTCAGCTCCTGCTAATGCAAGAATAATATCTGCACCAGAAGGCTTCGTATTAGAAAAGCAGCCATCTGTTTTCGACATATCTGTAAGAAGAGTGCCTCAAGCTTCTCCAGATATTTCTGGTGTTTTAGATACATTCTCTGCCACAAATCCTATAGAATCGATAGTAAAAGCAGGAAGAGGTTTGATCAGATCAGTAACAGATAATATATCTGTAAGAAGAGCAGATCAAAGCGGAGCCTTTAATAGAGCTGTACAAGTTTTTGACTACAGCCTTAAAGAAGGCCCCTTTAATGATGTACTCAAAAGATACAACGATAGAATAAAACAAATTAAATATTTAGCACAAGGGGAAATAAGTAGTGAAGACATTAGAAATGCTGCTATTAAAAGTCTTACTGCAAACGGTCTTACTGTTATCGATCCAAGCAGTAAAGTAATAGCGGCACCTTTACCGCAAGAGACTATTCAAGAAAGAAATCTTGAGAATGTACTGGTGTCAAATATAAAAGATTTTGAAAGCAGCAACGATCCTATAGGGTTTGAGAGTGTCACGATAAGTCCTTTAGACAATAAAACTAAACTTATTGGGCATGGCTCTAAAGTTCAGACAGAAAAACAATTTATAAATAAATTAAAGCCTGTCACAAATCTCACAGATGAAGAACTTAAAGAAGCTTATAAAGATCCTTCTTTCAAGATTACAGAAAAGGAAGCAGATGCTTTATTAAGGAATGAATTAAAAGAACATACCAAAGTTGCTAAGAATTTTGTAGGTTCTTCAAAATGGGATGCTCTTCCTGAATCTATCAAAATGGCTCTGGTGGATACTAGCTATGAAGCAGGATTGAAACCTGAAAACTATCCGAGACTCAAAGAAGCTTTGAAGAGTGAAATACCTAATTATTCGGAGATTCTTTATGAAACAATATTATTAAAAGGAACAAGCAAAAGAAGACAAATGGCCAAGCTTCAAGCAGCTGTTGATGAATGGTTGCCTACTACTGTTCCTGCATATAATTTTATACTTGAAAAAATAAATAAAATTAAAGAATAAAAATTAAAGCCTGTTAAAAATTTTTAACAGGCTCTTTTATTATTCTGATTCAGACCCATAGCCAGCTATCTATATGCTTTATATTGGCTTTAATTCTTGCTATTTTTAGCAATGCCATCATAATAGCCACATCTTCTTTTGAAATATCAGTATCTAAATATGCAGACCAAAAACTCGCAATATTCGCAAAGCTATCTTCAGGTTTTCCGTATTCAGATACTCTAGATTCATTAACTATTTTGGACACTGTATTTATGAATTCGCTTCTAAGCATTTGCATTTATCTTCTAAAAAATATTTTCTAGAATAAAATTCCGACTTTTTGCCTTTGTTGAATTCGGATACCGGACGCAGATAGCCCATAACCCGGGTCCATACTTCGCAGGGCTGTCTTTCGGAATCTTCTAATGAAATTTCTTTTTGCATTTTATAAACAACTCCCTCTCTCTTTTCATAAAAGAATTAACTTCATTAATATCTGTAAAGGATTTTAATCCTGCTTTAGTTGAGAACAATCTTTTATTCTTTTCATAATACTTATGAGCACCTTCCTTTGAAAAGAAAACACCGCAACCTCCTGAATTCATGCAAGGATCTACGATGGCATAAATAACAGAAGGAATATATTCTTTGGCATATTCTTTAGAAGTATTATAAAAATTATTTGGCAATACTCTTTTAAGAATTTTACCATTGATGTTTTTAATATAAAGCATGATTACTCTCCTAATGATTTTATTGGCGGAAGATAAAGGACTCGAACCTTTACGACATTTCTGTCGGCAGTTTTCAAGACTGCTGCAATACCATTATGCGAATCTTCCTAAAGAATGGATCCAGGAGTTGGATTCGAACCAACGTTATCGCAGTCAAAGTGCGATGTCCTGCCACTAGACGACCCTGAAAATATAATAATTGGCGCATTCAACAGGATTCGAACCTGTAATAGAAGTTTAGAAGACTTCGAGTTTATCCTATTAGCTTATGAATGCGGTGGTAGTCACGATGGGATTTGAACCCATACTTAATAGATTTTAAGTCTACTCCCTCTGCCTATTGGGGTACGTGACCATTTTATCTTCAACAATTTTTTTAGATATCTTATCCTCAATGCCTTTATTCATGATGCACCGAAGTCTGAAACCCGGATAATCTTCCATAATGGATTTAATAAAATCAATAAAATTTTTTTGACTTGTATAAGAGATATGGGGACATTTCTTTGAAGGAAGATACATTCCTACATAACCCTGTGTTTTGATTATATATATATCTTTCATGTTAAAACCGATAAATTTTATTTTACAAATGGTACTCCAGCAGGGATTCGAACCCCGATATCAGGTATATAAGACCCGCGTCCTAACCGTTGAACGACCGGAGCAATATGTGGTAGAGAGAGAAGGACTCGAACCTCCATGACTGACGTATCAGATCAGCATACTAACCTATTATATGATCTCTCCGTGGTGCCAAAGCACAGATTCGAACTGCAATTTACTGATTACAAATCAGTTGTATTAACCCTTATACGACTTTGGCGTGGTCTAGATAACAGGATTTGAACCCCAAATCAGGCATGCTACCAAACTGCACCATATCTAGAATAATAATTATTTATATTACATATTTTTATTTTTGTCAATAAGATTTTTATAATTATTTTTAATAAAATTAGCTATCAATAGCGCTTCCGCTTTACCATCTTCTTTATCAGATAAATTTTCTTTCACAGAAGGAAAAAGAGAAATCGCAAGCTCAATAGATTCTGCTTTATTGCTCTTTAATTTATAGTATTTTTTCCAAGTTCTTGGATTTATAAAATAAACTTTTCCGATAGCCTGCGCAAGAACTTCAGCTTTACCTGCTTCTTTCATAAAAGTTGATACAGCTTTAACAGACATCCCCGGATAACCGTGTACTTCTTCTAAAGCTACTATGATAGGTTCAGGAAAAGGTCTATCTGCCCACTCAACTATCGAGTAAACCCATTCATCTTTATTAGGAATAGAAGTTAATAAAAGAACTTCTTCATCATTGATAAGAGCAACTCCTCCTTTTAAACCAGGATCAATGCCACAAAAAAGAACCATTAAAAATCCTCCCTATGCTTCAATAATTCTTTTATTATTTTTTTATAAAGCCATTCATAATCTTTATTAATTATGTTAAGCACACTATCAACATCATATTTATCTTGGATATACTCTATAAACTCTTCAATATTCATAGCATACTAACCCATTCAAATTTATTTGATATAGTATCTAAAATTATAAAGCCTCTATCCCAATTTTGATAAGATCCTTCTGCATACTGAGGAGTCTCATCGCTATACATAGGAGCTTTTATACAGAATATCTTTTTATTATCTGAATATCTAAAACCAGATTCGTATGAAAATCTATGACTATGCCCAACTACAGTTGAAGCGTGTGTTACTGATAAAATATCATTTGGAGTATTGGCAATACATTCCGAATTTATAAATTTTACACAATGTGTGAAAAGAATATTATCGATAATTAAAGGCTTCAAATAATCATTGACAATCCACCCTTGTTTAATAAACAGATTTTTTATTTTATTATTCTTTTTGCGAACATCGTGATTGCCTAAGCATAAATACTTTTTAGGTCTATATAATTTCTTTTTATTCTTTCTCATTCTTAGATTATATAAATCAATAGGGGTATTGAGAGATTCAATACACTCGTTAACAAAGTTAACTTCTTCATCAGTTGTGTACAAACCTCTCTCACAAATAAGATTATTAAGACTATCTAAATTTGCGACATCCCCCAGATGAATTATAGCTTCAGGTTTATATTTGACACAATACTCCCCCAATTTATAAAATTGAATACAATTTGTAGTAGAAGGACTTATATGTGTATCAGCTATAATCAGTACTTTCATAATTATTCCTTGTTTTGTGCAGCTTTAGCTTCTTCAATTTGAGCGATATATTTAAGATGCTCTTGCTTTCTTTCTTCAGCGGCGATCTCTTTATTCTGTTTTTCAATTTCTTCTTGTTCTTTAATTGATTCCTCTACAATCTTAGCAATTTCTTCTGCGGATTCTTTTACAGTGCAAATATAACTATGATCTTTAGTATAAAGAGTTGTCCCGTCTTTTTTGTATTCAAGCATAAAAACTGCTTCCCAAGCAATATCTGCTTTGAATTCCACCTCTTCATATCTTCTGCCATCATCTGATAATTTATCTTCCACAATAGTCAGTGTAATAAAAGATTTGGTAAGAGGCAAGCCCATTTTAGTTTTCTGATAAATCATTTGTAATCTCCTTTACTGTTGGTTCTTTAATAACTTTTGTTAAATATTTAATTCCATTACTATACTTAAAAGCTCTTAGATTATTCCAGCATTTGAATTTGAATTTGCAGTATGTGCAATTACTTGAAAGTCTTCTGTTGCCATTTTCTTCTTCTATATCTGAGTAACATTTATCTTCTGGAGGAGTATCTCTATTAAGCATCTCTTTTCTATCTTTGATAAATTCTTCAACATTAAATGTATTAAATTCATTATCAATAAAATACAAACAGAGATCTCCTGTTACTTTATCCATTGCTAAAAATGCAGGATTATCAGACTTTCTAGCAAAAGCATAACAATTCAACTGTGGTATATAGCCAAAAGGATCGTTATTTATAATAGTGCCTTCTTTGAATTTTAAGTAGCTTCTGGAAGAAGCTGATTTAACATCAACAACTTCTCCGTCTATTTCAGCATCTTGATGACCAATTATTCCATCAATATTAATTTCTCTCTGTCTGTCTTTAACAGAATGTCCTGAAATTTCAGCTAACCATAAAAGAATGGTTTCAATAATATCGCCATATATAAATTTTAATCTATCTTTCCCAGATACTTTTTCATCTATATCTGAATGCACTATAAACCATAGTTGTCTTGCAGGTTTTCCTATGGAAGATATACCGATAACTCGATTACTTCTAGGAGTTTCTGATAATCTCCTTTTAAGTACTTCTGATAGTTGCTTAGATAAAGCATCTACCTGATCATCAGAAACTCCACTACAATTCTCAAGAGTCTTATAAATATCTTCTATAAGATTAGAGAGGTTCGTCATCTTCATCCTCTACAGGAGATGAATTTTCATACTCATAATCTTCATCATCGTCACCAAAATCAAGAGAATTATATTCTTTCAATTCAATAATCTTGATGGCGCTTAAACCTAAGTATAATTCATCTCTAAACCCTTTGTATTGATTGACTTGAACAATGGCTTTTGTTCCATTGCCAATAGTGCTTAAAATATCATCACTTAAAATCTTTTTGGATTTATCGATTACCTTAGGTTTTAAGGTAGATTTTAGAGTTACACTGTATTTGCCTTCTCCAAGATCTTTTATCTTTTGCTTTTTATTCAGCAATGGTTGAATAATTTTTTTAGTGCCCGAATCAAATACAATATCTGCCTGATATTTATTAGATGGATATGCACCTTTATTCATCGGTTGTGCAAGATAGCACCAACGTAATTCTACATTTTTAATATTTGTAATAGACATATATACATTCCTTTTCAAAATTACAAATTGACAGTATCATAATAATTTCATTATGTCAAGATAAAAATAAAGGAATAGCAATCAATGTACAAATAAGAAGCAATCCGATTGCACAGAAAATAAAATCTTTTTTATAAAAAGAAAGGCATAGTTTAAGATACTTCCATTTGTATTCATCAATGCCATTACCAATATCAACGTCAAGCACATACTCAATCTGTTCTACTTGCGTTCTCCATTTTTTACCTGTATAATACGCAGAACCTAAAGCACCTGTTTTAGATATTACAATATACTGTCCTTTATCAAGCTTATTATTTTTATAAGCATCTGTTAAAATTTTCTTAACAGAACTATAAATTCCATCATAAATAAATTTTGCTAAATCTTTATCGTCCATTTATAAATCTCCTTAGTGTGTTTCACCCCAATTATTTCCTATTTTGTATTCCCCATCAAGTTTAAGATTAACTTTATAATGTTCTCCGGCATCTATAATACATTGCCTCATAACTTTTCCAACGTACTCTGCCTGATCTTCAGCTGTATCCCTTTGAAATTCATCATGAACAATCGCTACTTGATAAGAATCAATACCCTTTAATCTTTTATATGATTGAATCATAGCCCATTTCATAATGTCTTGTTCAAAAGATTGTAATAAAACAGACATTCCAAAATGAGCAGATTTAACAGGTATCTTTCTTCCGCCAATAGAAATTAAATATCCTCTATCAGCAGATTTTGCTAGTCTTCTTTTTAATTTATCCCATGTTTTTAATCTCCTTGATAAACTATTAAAAATCTTTTTACCTTTATTAAAATCTCCTCCTGCAATTGATCCTATCTTTGCTGCTCCTCCTCCCATTAAGATAGAATAAGTGATTGTTTTGGCAGTGTCTCTGGCTTTTTTCATAGCCGGATTGTGCTCGTCGTATGCCTCATCAGGTCTGTGCAAGCCATAAACACCGGACAAATACCAGTGAACATCGCCTGATTCAATTTGATGAATCAGTGATTGATCATTCAAGTAATGCGCCAATGCTCTCAATTGAATGCCAGATGCGTCACATCCTACTAATTTTCTACCTTTATCTACTATGAATAGTTCTCTGCAAACAGCTCCATACAATCCTTTTCTAGGAATATTCCCTGTGTTAGGATTATTATGGGCCATTCTATGAGTAACAGTTCCGATGCTCATAACAGAACCGTGAACTCTGCCGTCTTCTCCCATAGCTTTAATAAAAGATTCAATTAGAGTCGCTCTTGATTTAAGAGTTTTGCATTTTTTTATCAATTTCAATTCTTCTGGAGCATTTTCTTTTAATGTGTTCAAATTGTTTTCATTCACTTGAGGCTGCCCGTTCTTTGTGAATTCATAAGGATCCCAATAATCTTTTAATCTTTCTACAATTTCAGAAGGACTGTCGATATTAAAAGGTTTGTACTCGTATATATTATATAAATCTCCTTCAACATGTTCTACATAAGGTCTGCTAATAATTTCTTTACTCTTGAGAGTTAAATCTCCATCAGCTTTTCTTCTCACCTTATATTCTTTAACAAGAATCTTTCTTGGTTTTAGAATGTTCTCTAATGAAGAGAGAATTTCCATATACTCATTTTCTATTTTATTTTTTATAAATAAAGCTCTATCAATATCTAATTTGAAACCTACTCTTCTCTGATTAGCTAAAATATATTGTGACATATGCTCAATATAAATTGATTCAGAAGAAAAATCTTGAAGCTCTTTTACAAGATTATTGTAAACAACTTCAGTTGCTCTTACATCTTGTTTGCAATACTCTTCCATTTCTTCAGACCATTGACTCCAATCTTCATGATGTGTTTTTTCTTCTTCAGTTCCTTGAGATAAAAATTTCAAACTATGACTTTTTCTTGAAGAATCCGCTAATCGGGACATAACCAGAGTATCCTCTATTTTAGAAATAGGAATATTGATATTCCAAAGTTTGTTTAACCAATAGCTGTCAAATTCTATAAAGTTATGTCCAATTATTTTGTCAAAAGATTCTATGTATTCTTTTGCTTTTTCTCTGTCTCCTTCTCTAAAGGCTATCACTTTATCAGTACCATACTCTTTACAAGAACATACCCAAATATGCTTACAGTTCTCTAAAGAATCTGTTTCTATATCACAAATTATCTTCCTGATCTTCATATAATATTCCTCTTTTTAGGAATTCAATTGCTCCCAGTATACTCATTTTTTTGTCACAATCTATCGAACTATAAATATTCTTGTCATCATACAAAACAAAAGCGTAGCCCTTAAATTTATTTATATCTTTAGGCATAGCTTCATTTATACTTTCTAAAATCTCTTCTTTAGAGAGAGTATTCACAGGAAATTCCACTATATTAGTTACCATTCTTTTCATTTTCCTTTATTATTTTATCTATAATATTATTCAATGCAGCATCTGAATTTCTAAAATTCTTGCTATCAATTCTTCTACTCATTCCATAATCTCCTTGTTTTCTTTCAATTCCTAAAAATCTTTCGGACGTTCGTCATGGTAAAAAACTTCAAAAGTTTCGCCTTTCTTAGCGGTTTCGTAGCCGGCTTTGAAATAGATAAGCAGATCTTCGCAATCAATTAAATCACGTCCGATAATAGCGTCTTCAGGACATTCACAAAGTGGGCCTACAAATGTCTCATCTACTTCATCAATATATAAAGCTTGCCTTGTGTATCCCTCGTCATCTTCCCATGTGTAAATATCGATTTTCATATAGCAATCTCCTTCAGTGCCTGTTTAGCTTTCTCGTAGCCGTCATCTTCTAGACAACCTTTCTTATAAATATTATTAAAAGTATCTTGACAATCACACCAATTATCGCTATCTGCATAATATTTTAATGCTTCGACAGCAATTGAAAGCTTTTTACGGAGTCCTTGTAAACATTCGATAAGCACTTCATAATCTCCAAATTCATCAACAAGTGCTTGCCCTCTTGCTATACTCGCTGCACCATCTCTTAGTCGTTTGTTTTCGTTCTCAAGCTCTTTTATTCTTTTCATCATCATTACCCTACCTTTCTCAATGATTGCATCCAGTCTTCGACAGGACTGATATCGAACATATCATTTAAATAGTACGCAGCTCCAAAAGCAGACACCCAAACTGAATCACCCTCGACTGGCTCTTGTGCAAAGAAATACCAGCAACCTTCTTCTTTATCCATAGCAATCCACCCCTTCTGCATTCTAGGAGCTATCTCTTTCATAAAATCATCAATTGTCATTTTTAATTTCCTTTATTCTGTCCGGCATAGACAGCCACTTCTCTAAGCAATTCTTTTTAGATTTTACATTCATATACAATTTATTAAATTTTTCAAGAAACTTGTCTTTTAATTTATATTTATTTTCATTTATATAATTTATATATTCTTTTATACACTCCTTTCTAAATTTCTGTGATTCTTCTATGCCTTTATAATACTGTTGTTGATCTTTCAAATCTTTAGAATTCCACTGCGAGATAATCCACCTCCATTTTAGAGATTGATAATATCCAATACGAGATCTAAGACTATCTATACATTCTTTTTTTGAATCACAACAAATTCCGAAAACCATTTTATGGGATACACCAGATCTTACTCCCAGCTTTCCTATAACAGGTGTAGTATAAACTGCCATTCAAGCCTCCCGATCGTTGACAAATTCGTGGGTGACGCCGAGGCGGACATCTTTAATCTCAACAAGATTCATTATTCCTCATCCTCATAAAAAGTTATTTCCTTTTTTGAAACTGGACAGCAGTGATCCCAAAAACCGCGGTCTATATCTGTAAATCCTTTATTGGGAGCAATTGTTACTGAATGTAAAAAATTTGCAATTCGTTCTTCTCTTCCTTCATCCCAAAACCAGCAAAGACATCTTTTGTCGACGATACGACTCCAATCAATAGACTCTTCGTAGAATTCCCATTCACCATATGAAAGAGCCGAAGATGAAAAAGTATACACTTTACTTCCTGTATAATCATACACGCAACCATTCTTATAATAATAATAAGCGTTTTTATTATTCCATTCCTTTTTTCTAATCCTTGCTCCTTTTCTGAACTCAGGCAACAATTCTTCTAAATATGACATTATTTTAATCCTCCTCTTTACTTGTTGTGTTAATCCATATTTTTACGCATTTCTCAATCTCCTTTAATGCTTGCTGTGCAACATCTCCGTCTACATAAGAGCACTGGTGCATTGCACATAAATCATAGGTTCTTCTGTTTGCATAATATTTCAAAGCCTCAACAGCAATCGAAAGCTTTTTCTCAAGTTCAATCTCTCGGTTGGTCTTATAGCCAGCTTTGCCACAATCGATATTAGTAAATCCACAGGTCGGGCAGATAAAGTTACTCATTGCTACTGTACTCCTTTCTTTCTTGTATTTTATCAATACGTTCTAAGAGATTTGCAGCAGCAGGAGTAAACCCCACATGTTTGTTATTATTAATAAAATAATAAAGATAGGGCTTCAATTTAATAAGCAAATCTTTTAATTCGAGATATTTTTGATGTAACTCCATGTACTCAATAGAATCATTTAAGTGCTGCTTCTCTTTTTGTTCGTAAATCGAAATACATTTTTCAAGATATTTAATATATTTTTGTGTACTTAAATTCATTTCCATATTCAGCCTTTCAAATATCTATCACAACCTTCTAAAAATTCTTTTTTTATTCTTAATATAATTTGTAAATTTTTTTTATTTAATGGAGTAATTTCTAAAATTCTTCCGATAGTTCTCAAAGAGGCATTGCTAATAATATCATAAGCATAAAAAACTTTAGCGGTTGAATCAATATAATCTGTTTCATTCTTAAAATCATCAGTTATCTTAAAGAATAAAAGATCCTTATATTTATTAAGGACATTCATTTATTTTCTTTCAAAGAATACGGTGGAACCTTTTTCAAGACTTCTACGACACCTGAATATAAAAACTCTTTGCCACATTCCTTTAACTCTTTTCCATCAAAAGAATAAATAGTTTGAAGCTCGTCTATGCCTATAACACCGTTACGATATTTAACATAGTAATATCCGTCTTCAAGAGATGCATCAATATAGCATTCTGTTAATGTTTTCTTTTTCATTTTATTAACTCCTCTATTCTTATATTATTTTCACAAGATATTTTTAATAGAATATGCAATGGAATATACTTCCTTTTTTCTTTTTTAATTTCGCAAACACAAACATGCAGAGTATTTGTCCTTTCAATATTAGAATCTCTATCATAATATAGTTGTAATAATTTATTGTATTTGAAAGTATTTATTGCAATATACTTATAGTTTCCTCTAAAGAAGAAAGATTGTAAGGGGTATTTGTATAGATTGCTATACTTTATAAAAGTTCTTAATGTTGGCAATGAAATACCGTCTATCCATTTATAAACAGATTTACCTGCTTTGAGAGCTGAAGAATAAGATCCATAATTTTTACTTACAATATCACTAAGTTTCATAGCTCCATTAAGTATACAATAATAATACTTATCATCCACTATAATGCTCCTTCATCATCAATATCTTGTAGAGATATCTCTGTTAGTTGCGTGGAATCTTTATCATATTCTAAAGCACAAGCTAAACCTGTCTCTCCGAAATCTCTATTTTTAAGAACTCTTACTTTAGTAATATTAGTTTCTCTTTCATCATCCGATTGTTGATTTCTCTCCAATCCTATAATAGTATCTGCCAATTGTTTAATACTTGAGCTATCCTTCAAATCATCCATTGTTACTCTTCCTCCTTCTTCGTGAGGTTTGCCTGTTGTAGACTTTCTTAAGTGACACGCCGCAATAATATCGACAGATAATTCAACCATAAGATTTTTTAATCTTGACATTAATTTATTTAGAGCGGTTCTACTGTCATCAGCATTATCAACAATCATAGTAATGTGATCTAAAAAGATATGCTTACAATCTCTCACTCTCACAAGAAATCTAATACGATCTACTAATTTATCTACATCATCAAAATCAAAACCATCATAGATTTCAACTCTTCTGCCGGCACCGATAGAGTCAAACCACGATTTCAAATCTTCTTGAGATTGATCTTTCCAAATAGAAGGTTTCTTCAAATTCTTTCCAGCTTCAATCCCCATAAGAATTCTTACTGTATCTTCTGTCATTTCTTCAAGAAAGAAAACGCCTACTTTATCTTCCGTAGTTTTTAAGATATGGTGCAACCATGTCTTTATAATTGAAGATTTCCCTACACCTGAACCGGCACCAATAATAACAACTTGAGAAGCTCTTGTACCCACAATTTTATCATTGAGTCCATTCCATGGAGTAGGTGTGTATACATTTCTACTTGAAAATGACAGCACTCTCTCCCACATATCAGAGATATTCACAATATCTGTAGGTCTGTATTCTTCAGCTCTCCACCAAAGATTATTGAATTCTTCGGCTTTGCCTGCTTTAAGATATTCGTTTGCGTCTTTCATAGCAGGGGTTAGCTTAACTATTTTGACCTTGCTTGGAGGCAACAATTCCGCTGCTGATCTTGCAGCTTTTTGTCCAACCTCATCTCCATCAAAACAGAGAATTATATTCTCAAAACTTACAAGATAATCATAGTTATCTTTCAATGCTTTCTTTGCAGATTGTGCTCCTGACGGCAGAGATACAACACAAGCTTGAGGGCCTTGCATCTGATACACAGACATTGCATCTATCTCCCCCTCTGTGATAGTTATATATCTACCGCCTTTTGGAAAAATTTGCTGCCCAAATAACTGACAATCGTTCATAATTCCTTTGCACTTAAATGATTTAGGTAAAGTTCTTATTTTTAATGCTGCTAGTTTACCCATCTGAGAATAATAAGGATAGATGTGTTGGTATACTTTAGAATCAATAAAGATAGATTTTACTCCGAATTTTTCGCATGTCTCTTTAGAGATTTTTCTGTCTAAGAGATCAGCATACCTGCCTTTATACGGCAATTCTTCTTCATCGAGATCTTTGTTATTGTTTCCTTTGTGAAAGGTTGTGCATGAAAAACAGTATGTAGAACCATCAGCATACAGTGTGAGAGCATCAGAACTTCCACAATCTTTACAAGGTAAATGAGCTTTAACTATTTCTGACATATTCACTCCTATAAATATGAGCAACCTTCGATTGTTTTGAAAGGATCTCCTATAACTTTCAATTCATTTGTTATTGATTTGAAATTTTCAATTGCCTTTATGATTTCTTCAAAGGTTTTATTTGAAAAATCTAAAGGAAGTTCTTTTTTGCCTTTAATAAAGGTGCCATCTTTATAAGAGACTCCATTATTTGAGTACATAATAATTGTTTTTTCATTAAAGTCAAGAATAATTTTGTCGAATACTTCTTTTTGAGCAACAGAAATAATCTTAATTAATTTATCACCAATCCTTTTTCTTAATAACCACTCTTGTTTTGTTTTAAGAGGCTGATTAATTATTTTTCCGTCTCTCAATATATAATATTCGTTATTATCTGTAGCTGTCGTAAAACGATTTGGGCGTATAAACCGTTTGATATTCATCAAAATTCCCTCCATAAAAAACAAAATCAGATAAAACCATTTCCATAATATTCAACAATTTTTCCAATTCTTCTATGTTAATTGTTTCAAATTTAGAATGTGCATTATAATATGCTGTTGAAATATTCACAGATTCAACATATCTTCTAATAATATTAGTATCAGAAGAAGAACCACACCCCAATGACCATGTTTCTCCTGTAACAAGTCTTATATAATTTCTAAGACACTTAGCAAGTGTGTCACAATACTTTCCGGAAGCTCCTGAATCGAGGATCTCCTTAAAGCCTCTTCTATCTAAGACAATTGCATAAGGAATATCCAATTCTTCTATTTTTTCTGAAATAATTTTTTCACATTTTTTTATACCAATGAGGCCTGCTTCTTCTCCTTCTGAAATAATAAAGTTAAATTTATATCCCATTTTCAATAAAGACAAGATAATAAAGACTCCACATTTATCATCTCCTCCTAAAGAAGTTCGTTCATAGTTTTCTGTAAAACCATATAAAACATTTTTATAATTTATAATATGCTTTGAAGGACCATTTGTATTAACGATATCTAAATGCGCTGATAAAAGAGGTTTATCTTCATAATTAAAAGACATAATATTATTATCTAAAGTGGTGTAATTTATATTTTCTTCTTTTAAGAAGTTTATAATATAATTGTGTATCTTTTTTTCATCTTCTGTTTTATAAACAGAATAAAATTGAATTAAATCTTTTAATAGTTTAATGTCCATTTAAAAGAACCTCCTATTCTATCAATAAATTTATCATAATCTTCTTCTTTATTTTTAAGAGAAAGAATTCTAACAGCTCTTTGGCATTCTTCTAAGGGAGTTCCAAGATATGCTCCTCCTTTATACCCATCTCCGATAGCAGTATACGCAGCTTCATTAATATTAACTCTTATACGATCCAAGTAAGTTTTTGATCCTAGATTTTTACAAGCGTAATCTATTAGCATTTGTGCACCTTTTAAAGGTGCTTCTTTATAAGGACTTTCAAATAATGCTCTGCAAAAATTATTAAAGACAGAGATATTTTTTAATTCTTCTAAAGAAGTATCATAATACTCTCTTCCGATTTTAATCTTATCATAAGCATCGACATAAAAGAAAGCTCTCCAATACATATGGGGTGCTCTACATTTGTGTTCAGGCAACCAAGATGTTTTTGATACACTTCCTGAAGTAACATAACAAATGCCCCCTGTATTGTTATATATATATGGAAGTTTGCCTCTTATAAACCCATAACTACTTTTCGCCGACATTGAAAAACAAGAAGAGATATTGTGCCCCCATGAACAGAAAAATAAATCATAAGGATTTCTGCTTATTACAAAATAGTATACTTTTTCATTATCGAAATAAAAAGGTATCGCAATTCTTGAATTAAGAACTTTATAAGAAGATAATTCAGGAAGATCTTCAAAAGTTCTTTGATTAAGAAAATCATCATAAATTCCCTTGGTTAATTCCGATGATAAAGAACATGAAGTCAATAAAATTTCAAAATCTTCTTTACAAATGGAATTTCTTGAGTTCAGCAGAGTATTAATTTCACTTTTATAAAAGTCATTTTTAATATTTTCAGAATGCTTTACTAAAGCTTCCATTTGTCTATTGCAAATATCGCCTTTAAAACTTAAGTATACAAGATAATGCTCCAATGTATGTATACCGCTATTTTCTAGATATATATTTGCAACAAGATGTCTATTTTCTTCATAAACGCATCCTTTTCTCCTAGAGAGTGGAGAATTAAAGAGGTATGTTCTCTTCTCTATATTTTTAATAGAACCTCTTTTAAGGAGGTATACATATGAATAAATAACAAAAACAATATCTTTATTAGAAGGTTTATTACTAATATTTTTATTAATATCAATATACAAATCTTCGTTTTTTTCTAAAGCCGAACAGATTCTTTTAATTTTTTCTTTGTCTTTACAATTAAGATAAGTTACTATAATAGCAGCGTCATTAATAACACTAAAATCCATAATTTAACTCCTTCAATTATGTTGAAAAGGGACTCTTTAAGAGTCCCTACACAAAACTACTCTAGAATAGCAGTAGTCCCCTTTCTAACTTCATTTTGCTTCAAAGGAACTCTGTAGTGATTGCCGTTATCTCCTTTAATTCTGCAATACCATCCGTATTCATCTTTATTAGGGCACTCGATCACAGTTCCTTTAACTGCTTTTGGAGTTTTATCTTTAATAGTCACATGAGCTACAAAAACTCTGTCACCAATATCATAATCACAATCCGGAATAATTCTATCCGAAATTTTTTCTACAAATTCAGAAATGATGTATTCTAAACTTTCTTTATGCATATGTATATTCCTTTCTTTATTAAAACAATATTCAATATTTATAAAAATATCTCAATAATTTGTGGATCTTTATATAAAGACTTTGTATAATCTTTTACTTCATTATAAAATTCTTCATCGATGTTTTTTATTTTGAATAATGTAAGCAGATTTCTCCTTTGATTATAATAGTAGGCTACAAATTGATCCTTATAAAAGGCATAACTACAATTATAAAGATCTGAGAATATATCAGATTGATATAAATATAGCTCTACAAGCCTGTATAAAGGCTCTGGAAGCCTGTCTTCTTTTGTGTAGTATCTAATCACATCAACCTCCGAACAATGTTATAAAAAAGATTATAATGAAGCTATCAAATAAAAGCAATTCTACAATGCCTGCTAGAAGATACTCGCCGTTTCTTTCAGAAATTGCTCTGTCTTCATTAATAGCACCAAGTATACTGATTATATTAAACAGATGTATCAGCATTTGTTACAGTTTCTCCTTTTACATATTCTTTATAAAAATTATAAAGTTCTTCTTTAGAGAAAAGATATAAGCTTTTTTTATCTCCCTTAAAAGATAAAATATCTTTGTATGGAATACTTCTTCTTATCCTTTCTATCAATACAGCTTTATATTCTAACATACTTTTTCATCCTTGAAAGTTCTTCGAGTGCGACTTCTTTGGTTTTGTACCCATCATAAAACAATATACCATCTGTAGTATAATATATCGGCGCAAAATAATCTAAATTATTAAATGTTATCAATTTAGAAGAAGTTTCCGATGCCGTTGGAAAAATACGATTACCTACTTTGGTGACAAAGAGATTATCTAAAACTTTAATAATTTTATAACTTCCTTTTAATTTTCTATGTGTATTAGAAGAGTAAAACTCATGATCATAATAAATAGCCTCGATTCTTCTTCTATTTTTTGTATTTTCAATAATACTTTCTTTTGCTAAGTTTTTATGATATTTCCCAGCAGCAAAGTATCTATTAATTTCTGTCATTGTTAATTTTCTCCTTGACAACTTTATAAAACATTGTTATAATGCACCTTGGGTGCGGCAGGGTGATATAGTTGTTATAATACTATAACAGACTGTTAAAGTATCTTTAACAATACTATAACAGACTGTTAAAGTATCTTTAACAATACTATAACAGACTGTTAAAGAGTCTTTAACAATACTATAACAGACTGTTAAAGAGTCTTTAACAATACTATAACAGACTGTTAAAGACTCTTTAACAATACTATAACAGACTGTTAAAGAGTCTTTAACAATACTATAACAGACTGTTAAAGACTCTTTAACAATACTATAACAGACTGTTAAAGAGTCTTTAACAATACTATAACAGACTGTTAAAGACTCTTTAACAATACTATAACAGACTGTTAAAGAGTCTTTAACAATACTATAACAGACTGTTAAAGACTCTTTAACAAT
>ENA-USUJ01000808-USUJ01000808.1-human-gut-metagenome-genome-assembly--contig:-NODE-808-length-27830-cov-5.045148_pt1 | contig 27830 bp, 28 predicted proteins | sample MGYA00250061_ERZ773398 | MGnify/ENA primary metagenome ERZ773398 (study PRJEB29103, sample SAMN06111992) | human gut metagenome | biome: human gut; feature: ankylosing spondylitis patient; material... | reverse complement strand
GTCACGATACGTTGTATGTGAAGGGAAAGCCCGTGGGGGCTTATACGTTTGGCAAGGATTATTACTGGGTGGCTTCCTATCGATCATCTTCTGCTGCAGATCCTCGTACGTCTGATAATCCAGCGTATTCAGACGGATCGTTTCATCCATGATCGCCGGATACTCCTCCCCGATCTCAGGGATCGGATAGGCAATGATCGTAAAACTTCTTTCTTCTCCCGGAATATAACTGTTGATAATCTGACCGAGCTGTCCGTAATACCAGGTTGAAAGCTCCTGCTGCTTTTTACTGAGCTGACATGCCTCTTTCTGCAAAACAGGGGTAAACGGCGTTTCCCCGAATACCTCGATCCAGGCAGGCCCCGCATGCACAGCGGAAAGCTCCTTCTTTTGCTCGTATGCTTCCTTCTGTACCTCCAGACGACGGCTTACAAACTTTTTATCCAGGAAAAGTGCCTCATCCTCCCGATGATCGTATTCATACTGCTTGTTCGGGCTTTCGGAATAATAGCCGCCGACCGATGTTCCTCTCTTGGTAAAGATACTATGTGATGTCCGCATCATTGTCACATCAAGTCCCATTTTCTTAAAGTTGTCTATAGCTAATTTTACAACCTGTTCAAAGCCGATCGGATACACGATCTGCGCAACCTTCTTTTTAGCCAGATCCTTATTGCCCTTGATAAAGCCGATCCGATACCCTTCTGTATAAGTATCTGCCATCAGCTGCAGTTTTTCCGGATCCATATTGTTTAAATAAGCTGCTGTCAGCCGCTGGTTATCCGTGATATATTCACCATATCTGTACAGATACCGCTCATCCGACAGATCCGATTCCATGATAATACGATATGCAAAATCTGATGCCGGATCCACCTTTTCGCCGACACGCTTTACGGTTTCCTCTTCCATATAATCGTAGACGAAAAAATACACGATCTCTTTCAGCTGCTGCACCGCCGGCTCACGATCCTGATCCGCATAGCTGTATACAAAGCTGCTGTAAACTTCCAGAAAGAACTCCATATGGATCACAAGTTCATCCAGATTCTGTTCAAAGATTTCCGGGATCACAGAACGCATCTGCGTATAAACGAAAGACAGGATCTGTCCATAGTCATCTCCCAGCATGGAAACCGCGTAAACCGGATTCGCATAGCTTTCCTCATACAGCTCCGGCAGTACATCGGCAAACATCACTTCATTTGCACTGCGCAGTTCTTCCGTACTTTTTTCAAAGTAACTGCCTACCTTGATATCTTCATAAATCTGGCTCATCTCCAAAAGGAAAAAAGCCACCCGTCTAAAATAAGAACAGTATGGCTCCTTTACAGTTTCTTCCTTATGAATTTCAGTCAGTCTTTCCTTTGCAAGTTCATATCTTTCTTCCATCATAATCCAAACACTCCCGCATACAAAATAAATCCTGTGGCACAGACTCCGATTCCGTTTAATAGAATACCCAGATCCGGGAAGAAATAAAACTTATCCTTCTCCATTCTGGATAAAATACCGAATACCAGTCCTGCGATTGAAAAAAGCATGGCTACTAAAATAACCGTGCCAAGCCTCGCACTCGCCCGTCCACCAATCCGGAACGAAGAAAATACTGCCAGCCCGATCGAGACATCTGACAGTATTCCAAGTACGGTTGACATAATACCACGTTCTGACTGACTTTTATTCGTAAACATAAAATTCTTTTTACGGCCTTTACGCATAACGTCCCCTTTAGAACATGATCTTTGATTTACCGGCAAGCAGCTTTGCACCGGATATGATGAGTAATACGCCGCCTGCGATTCCCACCACGATAGAGATCACACCGAATACAATATTTAAAGCACCGCTTCCTGCCATTGTTTTATAGATTTTTTCTTCCATATGATTTCCTTTCCGACTATAACTGTCTATGCCCGTGCACCATACTGCTCATAATATGCATCGATTGCTGACTTGATCCGGTCATCGATCACCACTCTGCCACCACATTCTTTATTGTACAGATGCTCTGTTACCTCTGCCATGGATACGATCGCATTTGCTTCGATGCCATATAATTCTTTAATTTCATCAAGTGCTGACTTCTCGCCGCCTTTTCCGACTTCCATACGATTTAAGGATACCATCAGACCGATGACCTCTACATCTGCCTGTGCCTTCAGTATCGGGAAGGTTTCTTCAATAGATTTGCCGCTTGTCGTCACATCCTCGATGATCACTACCTTATCTCCGTCCTTCAGCTTGCTGCCAAGCAGGATTCCTGTATCGCCATGATCCTTGACTTCCTTTCTGTTAGAACAGTAACGGATATCTTTTCCATATAAATTACTGATCGCTATCGTGGTCGCAACAGTCAGCGGAATGCCCTTATAAGCAGGCCCGAACAGGACATCAAAATTCAGTCCGTACGTATCATGGATTGCCTTTGCATAATACTCGCCGAGCTTCATCAGCTGTGAACCTGTCACATAAGCACCCGCATTCATGAAAAATGGGGATTTTCTGCCGCTCTTTAATGTAAACTCGCCAAATTTCAAAACATCACTTGCTACCATAAATTCGATAAATTCCTGTTTATACTGTTCCACTTTGCTGTGTCCTCCTTATTGTAAGCCGCTTGGGCGTTTAGATCGTTCTTGCATATGAAGTAAGTATACCATTACCTACTTTTCTTTTCAACCAGCAAATCGCAGGCTTCATTAGCTTACACTTTTATTAGTTGTTTTTGTGGCTCTGTCTTACATAGATAACCATAACGGCAAAAAGAAATAGCATCCCCAACCCTCGCAAAGTTTAGGATGCTATTCTTATTAGTTTTTCTCAACTGAGGGCAAATCGGAGTCATATCCGATTCACTTTCTAAGTAGATATACACTAGGGCACTTGATTATTCAAGTGCCCTTTTTATTCTTGCAATTCACGCATTCCCGGTGTCAGTCCAGGATCTTTCCGTCAATGGAGATCGTCACGACCTGCCAGGGGATCATTTTACCGCAGTCCTGCAGTGCTTTCTTTGCCGCCATTTCCAGACCGCCGCAGCATGGCACTTCCATGCGGAGCACCGTTACGGAGCGGATATCATTCTGCTTCAAAATCTCCGTCAATTTCTCACTGTAATTGACACCATCCAGCTTCGGACAGCCGATCAGCGTCACTCTGCCTGCCACAAATTCACTATGGAACCCGGCATATGCATAAGCTGTACAATCTGCCGCAATGAGCAGCTTTGCGCCTTCAAAATACGGACTCTGCACAGATGCCAGCCTGATCTGTACCGGCCAGTTGATCAGTCTATCCTTCTCCTGCTTTGCTTTGAGCACCGCTGCTTCATCATAAGCCGGAGCTTCTCTTTCCTCGAATGTGATCGCACCAGTCGGACAGCCCGGCAGACAATCTCCGAAGCCGTCGCAGAAGTGCTCTCTTGTCAGCTTTGCCTTTCCGTCTATGATCTCTATCGCGCCTTCATGGCAAGCGGTTGCGCAGATCCCGCAGCCATTACATTTTTCCTCATCAATATGAATGATCTTTCTAACCATTTGTGGTTCCTCCTTGACTTTTCTGTCGTCATTGTACTAAACTCATTGCAATAATCATGTTGGATTTCCAACAAAAGGAGCTGCTATGTCAAAAAATTTTGCATCTTATGAAACTCTCTTACAGAAAAATCCGTTATTTCAGGGAATTCCACAGGTAGAACTGCCCTGTGTTCTCGATAAACTGAAAGCTCACACCAGATATTATAAAAAAGAAGAAACGATCCGCCACTGCGGTGATGCTGTCAACTTTATCGGTATTGTACTGCAGGGCGATATCCACATCCTGCAGGATGATTATTACGGCAATCGCAGCATCACTGCTTCCGTTTCCGCCGGCGCTCTTTTTGCAGAGGCTTTTGCCTGTGCAAACGTCACAGAGCTCCCCGTCACGATCGTCGCCGCCACAGACTGCCATATCTTAACCATCAGCAGTCATGCCCTGCTGCACGCCACAGATGAAAGCTGGACTTATCACACTGTCCTGATCCGGAATCTGCTTGGCATCGTCGCATGTAAAAATATGTATCTGAACCGGAAGCTGAAATATACTTCCCATAAAACAACGGCAGAAAAACTGCTTGCTTATCTGAATGATCAGGCAAAAGAAAAAGGAACAAATGCCTTCTATATTCCGTTTAACCGACAGCAGCTTGCCGATTATCTCGCCGTAGAAAGAAGCGCCATGTCTGCAGAGATCAGCAAGCTCGCCTCACTTGGTCTCCTCGAAACACGGCGCAGTTATTTTAAATTATTAAAGCCGTAATTCGATGTTGCTGTCCGTGATGAATCAGCACTTTCCCCGGTCGTTTCCAAATGCTTTTCCTTTATCAGAGACTACCGTTTTCCAGCTGTTACAGATACCTTTTCGGCTTAAACTGCCTTTTTGTCCGGCTTTGTAAATTTTCTATCGCATTCTCATAACCGCTCCCAGCACGATGAAAAGCCCCATACACAAGAACAGAATCGTATCCGGTCTTACTTTTCTCAGAAAAATACAGGTTTGTGGATGCCTGGGATCGATATAGATCGGATGGATATTGCCATGTTCCATATTTTCCGTCAGCTTTTTATATGGCACATTTTGTGCCAGTTGACTTTGAAAACTAACGCCCTGATAAGTATAAGTAAAAACAGGTACATCTACCTTTCGTATACCATATCTGCCGCCGCCATAATAAGTCCTGTATCCCGTATGCTCTGCCTCTATCTGCTCTGTACACAGAATCAGGATACACAGATCCCTTACGCCTAACAAAAACACACCGATACCAATTACAATAAATAATACATGCTCCACGACTTTCTCCTCTTATCCATCCGGTAATCCGATCAAATTTGTTCTTTTCTTTTTCTTATTATAGCTTATATTCATAGGAGACACAATTCTTTCACATACTAAACCAATAAAATGAAAGGAGTTTTCTATGGAATCTGTATTTACGATCGAGCAACTACGTCCCATCCAGGATGGCTTTACCATATCCAGAGATACAAAACTGGGCAATACCACAAAAGTTACCCTTTTCTCACTCGGAAAGGATACGTCCATCAGCCAGGAAAGCTATGACCGTATGACCATGTACATTGGTGCGGCGGGTCATGGCACTATCCTGATCGGAGAAGATGCAGCGCAGAAACTGCTTTTACCTGATACGGTGCTGATCGTTCCCGGCAGAACATTATGCGGAATGGAAACAGACGCCGGCATGGTTTACACAGAGATCATATTGGAAAACAACACAGAAAAGGAGATTATTATGAACCCAAACGTAAAAACAAACGAAGTAATTGAACTAAAGAATCTGATCGACTATGAAGAAGGCAGCATTGCCAACATGGATGTTGTCAGCAATCCTACCATGAAATATGTTCTTATGGCTTTTGATGAAGGAACCGGTCTGACGCCACACCGTGCACCGGGCAATGCGATCGTATTTGCACTCGAAGGCAAGGCTACGATCGGCTATGAAGGAAAGGACTATGAACTTTCCGCCGGAGAATGCTTCCGCTTTGAAAAGAACGGTCTGCACTCTGTCACAGCAAACGGCAGATTTAAAATGGCATTATTACTTGTACTTGCATAAGCAATCACCTATTGCTTTCAGGAGGCTTTTATGTCTAAAACAAAAGAAATGGATCTGACATGCGGCAATCCTTTCTGGTCGCTGCTGAAGTTCGCGATCCCTGTTATTCTGGGAAATCTGTTCCAGCTTTTTTACACACTGGCAGATTCCGTGATCGTCGGTAAAACGCTTGGTGAGGATGCACTTGCCTGGTTCGGTGCCTGTGCGCTGTTGATCCCATGCTATTATAAAATGATGCGGAAAGCAGCTGTCAGATGAATATGCAGAGGGATATATTGATCAGCTTCCTGTTCCCAACAGTTGTATAACCTCTGCAATATCTGCATCGACTGAGATAGATTTTTCCTCGATATCTACAGGAATCTGCGCCTGCCCTTTGTTGATGCAGACATAAAATGCCTGCTGCCACTGGTAAGCATACTGCCAGAAGTTATATTTGATGATACCCGGCGTATTGTAACCTACGCCCAACTCCAGAAATACAATCCGTTTCCTTCTCTGTCTTTCCATAAATGCCTGATACCGCTCTGCCGCTGTATACCAGCCTCTATCCTCCACAAACGTATTGTCCGCGCGCAGGTTCATGCTCATTTTTCTGCCACATTTGGGGCATCTTGGCACAAGCTCCGGTGAAACAGACATCGTGATCTTCCCCTGCTCCGGTTTTTTCAGATTTCCATTCTCGATCTTAAATCCCTGTCCGAGCACCATCTCTCTTATGACCTTTTCGTTATCATAGGTTTCCCGGTGACAAGGCTTACTGCACTGGAACAATCCAAAATCTCCCTGTGTATAAAATAACCGCTCTTTTGCAAAACCCACCTTCTGAAAACAATGGTCTACATTCGTGGTAAGCACAAAGTAATCTTTACCCTTCACTAACTCATACAGCTTTTCATAAACCGGCTTTGGTGCGTTCTGATATCGATTTACATAAATATATCTGCTCCAATATGCCCATTGTTCCTCCTCTGTAGGGAATTCATAGAATCCACCGGAATACATATCGGAAAAGCCGTACTTCTGATAAAAATCAGAAAAATATGCCATAAACCGTTCTCCGCTGTAGATAAACCCCGCTGCGGTCGAGAGTCCAGCTCCTGCGCCGATCACAATGGCATCTGCCTGTTTTATTTCCTCCCTGATACATGAAATCTTTTCTTTCATCCTATGCTTCTCCCTTTTCCCTTCCTGCCAGGCACATTCTGTCTTTCCATAACACATATTCCGCTTTTTTCCTCTAACCTCTGCCCAGCAGCTTTCTGTAAATCTGCTCATCTTCTTCCCGAAACACGTTAAATACGACTTTGATCTTTGTGCCCGTTTCTTTTTGATACTGCTTCACTGTCTGCACGGCAATCTCTGCCGCCCGCTGGTTTGGAAACATAAATACACCTGTTGAGATACAGCAGAACGCAATGCTTTTTATACTATTTTCCGCTGCCAGCCGCAGGCAGGATCGATAGCAGGATGCGAGCAGTTCTTCATGTCTTTTGGTCAGCCTGCCCGATACAATCGGTCCTACTGTGTGGATCACATAGTCACACGGCAGATTAAAGGCCGGCGTGATCTTTGCCTGACCCGCTGCTTCCTCATGTCCCTGCTTTTGCATCAGCTTTGCGCAGGCAAGGCGGAGCTGTACGCCCGCATAAGTATGGATACAGTTATCAATACAGTTATGGCAGGGCTGATAACAGCCTGTCATTGAGCTGTTGGCTGCATTGACGATCGCTCCGACCTGCAGTCTTGTAATATCTCCACGGTATATATAAAGATTGTCCTGCAGCTGTTCCATATCTTCCAGAGTAACAATTCCTATCTCTGCCGCCCGTTCTGCCAGATAGGCGTTCTGTACTGTCAGAAATGCCGCATCAATTTCTCCCGGCATTCTGATATTCATAAGAGAACGCAGCAGCATACGCTGCTCTCCCTGTTCTGCCGGAATCCGGATGTTCTGTTCTCCAGGCTGTTCCTTCCATAATCTTTCGATCAGATATCTGCGTCTTTCACTCTGATTCATCTCATCCTCTTCTTTCCACTGCTTTTACCGGACATTTTTCATAACAGCTTCCACAGTGCAGGCAGTGCTCCTGCCGAATCTGATATGGCTTCCCTGCCGTGATGCATCTCTGTGGGCAGCTTTTCTGACACGTTCCGCAGCCGATACAGGCATCTGTTATGAAATATCCCTTTTGTTCCAGTGTAACATCTCCCAGTGTATACGTCTCTCTGAAAATCGGATTGACACCGAGATTGAAATATTCGATCTGCGCCCTGCTGATGCAGAACACGATACCGATCTCTCTGGTATCTCCCGGATAGACATTGGCAAGATACAGCTGCTCTGCAAAGATCACATTCCGCCATTTTGCCTGTTCTTCTTCCGCCACTGCCACTGCTTTGCCGGACAGCCGTATCATTTCTTTATATCTGGTATAACACAGAATCTGGACTCTGCCATCTGCCTGCAGCTGTCTGCAGAAATTCTTGCCTCTCGCTGTGAAAAAATACAATGCATCCGGTTCATAATGTATCGCACTGATATTGCGGATCTGTGGTGCCCCTGCACTGTCTACCGTTGCAAATGCAAGTACGCCCACAAGCTCCATTTTCTTGAAACATGTTGCCAAATCCATATCTCTTCCGCCTTTCCTGCTTACTGTTTCATCCATTATTGCGCTTCTATAATCTTTACTCTGTCCGATTTTTGTCGTCTGTTCCTTATCATGTACTGCTACCATCATGCTTCTCTGTCCGCCGCCCGCATTCGGTGCAAAGCTGCCTGCTTCCAAAATCTTTTCCAGATCTTCTCTGCTGATCTGTCTGTCCGTGTATTTTCGAATGGAATGTCTGTTTTTAATAAGATCCATTAACATACCAGTTTCTCCCCAGTGATATCGTTTTTCTGCTTCCAGCACTGCGGATCTGCGCTGTAGAAGCTGCCATTTGTACCGTTTGCCACCGCCGGGCAGCCTCTGCACCACGCCTTCAGCTCACATTTTCTGCATTTTGTAAAGGCATCATAGTCTCTGTACTGCTCCATCCGGCTCAGCCACACATCTGCCAGTCTGTCTTCAAATATATTTGCCACCTTGCTGTCCGTCACACGTCTGCATGCCATTACGTCTCCGTTTGAGGAGATCGTGATATGACAGTTGCCACAGTTACAGCCGCCATAGATCATGCTTTTTTCTGTAGCAGACGGCAGTTTGAACTTTCCTGTTTCATATTCATACAGCGTCCACAAATGATCCTTTTTGTTGAAATAGGTTTTACAGCCTGCTGCCTCATAAGCATTGTATTTTATGTCACAGATCTCCAGAAGCTTCCTGTACTCCTGTGGAGTCATGCTCGTATCCACTTCGCCACCTGTCGGTACATAACGGGAGAACGCAAACACGGTCGCCTCTGCCTGTACCACCGCATCGATGATGTCCGGGATTTCCTCGATATTTGTCTTAGAAACCGTGCTCATGATAATACTCTTTATGCCTGCCCGGTTCAGGCATCCGATCTTTTCTATTGTCTCTGCAAAGCTGCCCGGTTTACGGAACCAGTCATGCGTCTTTTCCATTCCGTCCAATGACATCTGATATTTCTCACAGCCGCATGTTTTCAGCATTCGGCAGATCTCATCATTCAGATAAAACGGATTCCCCATCAGCGTAAACGGAATATTTTTACATTTTAAAAGAACCAGCAGTTTCCAGAAGTCAGGATGCAGGATAGGATCTCCGCCAGTGATATAAAAATAAGGCAGTCTGTGATACACCCTACAGAAATCCTCACAATTTGCGATAACCTCCTGCATTTGTGTATATGTCATACTTTTCAGCTGCGTGCAGCCCTCTCCCGAAAAGATATAGCAGTGCTTGCAGCGCTGATCGCATTCATCTGTAATATGCCACTGAAATGAAAAATACTGTTGCATCCTATCCGCTCCTTCCTTCCGTCACTTCTTACTTGTCAGCTGCCCCGCAGGCTGTTCCACATGCTGCCGGTTTCTCCTCCGGTGCTGCTGCCCCGCAGGCTGTTCCGCATGCTGCAGACTTCTGCTTGTCATCTTCTTTGTTCCATCCAAAAATGTTTGAAAGTGCCATTTTCGTTACCTCCTGTAAATGAAATGATTTCTTTGGGCTCTGCCCTTGTTGCAAGTTTAGGATAGCAAATGTGATGCCGCAGAAAAAGTACGCACTTTTTTATTACATAGTCACAAAAAAGTAACCGTGGTAACCTATAACCGATTGACAGGATTTGGAATATTACACTATAATCTGATGTAACACGCAAAAAAGGATTTAATATAAGGAGCTGATGATATGCTGACAAAAGAAGAATTACCGGAATGCCCGGTTGCTACTACCGTTGCTTTGATTGGAAGCAAATGGAAGTTACTTATTATAAGAAATCTGTTGCAGAGACCATGGCGGTTCAACGAGCTTCGAAAGGATCTGGACGGGATCAGCCAGAAGGTGCTGACCGACAGTCTGCGTTCCATGGAAGAGGACGGACTGATCACCCGCACAGTTTACCCGGAGGTTCCGCCCAGAGTGGAATATGCATTAAGTGATCTCGGAAAATCCTTAAAGCCGATTCTGGATTCCATGGTCGCGTGGGGCAATGCTTATAAGAATATGTAAAATGGAGGACAACTATGAGCAATGTAGGAAAAAAATGCAAAGTACACTACACAGGTACTTTTAACAGCGGAGAAAAATTTGATTCATCCTATGACCGCGGAGAGCCGCTGGAATTTGTCTGTGGTGCAGGCATGATGATCAAGGGCTTTGATGAAGCCGTCAAGGAAATGGAGATCGGACAGATCCTGGATATCCATTTAATGCCAGAGGAAGCATACGGAATGCCGGATCCGCAGAATATTGTTACCCTGGAACTCGGTCAGTTACCGGGCGCAGAAGGTTTATCCGTCGGTGAACATGTTTATTTATCCACACCAAGCGGACAGTCTTTCCCTGTTACTGTAACAGCCAAGGACGATACCCATATCACACTGGATGCCAATCATGAAATGGCAGGAAAAGAACTGAATTTCAAGATCGAGCTTGTTTCTGTAGAATAAGAATATGACTTATCACCTAAAAACACCCGGGCAGATGCAGCTAAACGGCATCCGTCCGGGCACTTTTATTTTCCATGTGTTTCTTCAAATTCCCTGATCTCTTCTAAAATATCCTCCACGCTGTCATCACCGGCATCATACCATTCCATCCTTTTCAGATACCTGCCAAGCCACGAATCGTAGAGCGCATTTGTCACGATCCCGACATTGCTGAAGGAATCCTTGTCTTCTCCGATCGTAAAGACCATCTTTCCGCCGGCTTTTGTTCTTTCCTGAAAATCGCAGTCTATAAATGCCTGCCGCACAGTTTCATAAACCGCGTCAAGGTCATGCTGTCCAAGACGCCGCACCATGTCATCATCTATTTCTATCGTAATTTTATAAAGATATTCCATCGTTTTTCTCCCTCTTCTTCCCTACCAATATACATAATATCTCACCTTTACACAATCCTTTCCTTTTCAACCACTGCTCCATTGCAGCCATGGAAAATCCATGCTACACTCAAGATACGACTGTATAAAAAGGAGATTTCTTATGGCAAATGAATCATTTTTTGTAGACGACCATGTCCGGCTCACCATGCAGGACATTGATCAGCAGGTACGCAGGTATCTGACTGCCTGTGAACGTGAAAAAGCCAGTTACCGGCTTGTGGAAGAAGCGATTGCCACACAGCTGATCCCCCAGGTGGAAAACCTCATGTCCAAAGATGCCATGAATGGTGGTATCCATCCGATGAAGCATCATACCTACCAGGGACAGCCCGGCCTTTTCTGCTACAATATTTTCATCGTAAACTACGGATTTGCCAAAGGCCATTTGTATCATGAACTGGAAAAGATCGGCGATGTGCCGTTTTATGATGCGGGAAATATGATCGATGAAGGGAACCGGCTTCTTGCCATGATCGAAGATCTGGAGCAAGGCATATCCTGCTGGGACTTCCCCCAAAAATATTTCCGCATCCCCCGCTTCAAGGGAACGGACGGACTGCTTTCAGGCATCGAGCGTATGATCGATGATGCCATAAAAAGCGGTTTTGGCTGGGAGAAGATCAGCGACGAAATGTCATATTACAATACGACAACCGGTGAATGCGGCATTCTTCTGGATGTAGCCCCCGATAAGAAACTGGCGGATTATACCCTGTTTTCGTTTCTGAGCAATAACAGACAGCCCTTGGGCGTCGGTATCCCTCATATGCTGTCTGACGGTCTGTATCTTAACGGAAAGATCAAACGGTACCAGTTACAGCTGCTGTTTACACTGGTCGATCCATTACATAATAAAGAACTGTTCCGGTTAAACCGTGCGGATTTTGAACTGGTCACAAAAGATATCGAGGCGGAAAATATCATGGACCGGGGATACTTCTCAACACGCGTCAATATCAATCTGTTCCATGAAAATACGCAGCAGTTTTCCTCTCAGCTTCTAAAGAATAAAATATTCAGGCAATATCACCCAAAGCTTGGATGGATGGCGAATTCTAAACTTGGTATGAAATCCTACGCTTCTCTTGGGGAAGAGTTTTATGACCAATATGAAACCGGCTTAAAGAAGCTGCAGACCCGTTAGATATTTTCGGTACAATTTCTCACAGGCGTTGTTATAAGACGTTTCATGCAGCGGATCATACAATCTCATAAGCAGGGCAGATGGAATTGCCCTGCTTATTTCTGCGGATGCAATGCAATATTTCCACTGCAGCCGGACATACATCTGCGAAATCCAGTTCAGTAAAATACGATCACATTCTATAGCTTCCTTTCGTGGTGCACACAGTGAAAAATCGATACTGTTCTTCAGCTGCTTATAGCCTTTATTCAGCGCACTCCTGTTGCCAACATCCATCTTTCTTCTGATTTCCGAATGCTGCATATACACATCTATCATGGAACACAGATCGTATTCTGTGATCTCAGTCAGTTTGATAAACAATAAGGTATGAAGGTCTATGACATCTTCCAGATAGATTTCATCATACGCAGTCTTATCCGCTTCCATTTTCTGTCTCCTCAGTCAGCCCTGCATTCCGTTTGCCTGTCTGATCATGTCCTCTACAACAATATCGTAGATCTCCCCGAGTGTGTTGCAGTACTCTAAGATCTTCCACGGCTCGTTTGTATGGAAATGGATCTTGATCAGATCTTCATCTCCCGCTGCGATCAGGCTGTTGCCTTCAAAATGCTCTGTGATGTAGTCTGCGATCGCATCCTCATCCAGATCCTCATCTCTTCTGTCGATCAGAAGCTGTGTATCATAACGATATGCAAACTGATCATCTTCTGCATCAATTGAATTTACTCCCATTGTGTGCCTCCTGTTATTATCTTCACTTTGTTGCCTGCCGAATTCGGCTGGTTAGATATCTCTAACCAATTTTACCATCCATTTGCCGGATTTGCAAATAGAACGCCTTATTTCTGAATCTTGAATTTTACTTTTTTTACATTACCTGCTTTATCCACAATCTTCAATGTATAGGTACCGTTTTTCTTAATCGTCTTTCCGCTCTTGATCTTCTTGCCGTTCAGTGTGGCACGCTTCACACCGGAAAGCTTATCCCGGAAAGTGATCTTCAGATTCTTCTTGTATACCTTGTTGTTTTTCACGTTGGTGGTCGGCTTCTTACGGTCAACACAGAAAATGACTGTCTGCTTTGTACCGGCTTCCGTTTCGATCTCTGCCTTGTAAGCGCCATCCTTCTTTACCGCAAATTCATTGCCTGACTGTGCCTTTCCATTTACACGGAACCGGGTGATCACGCCCGGTGAAGAGACCTTCATCGTCACAAGCTTTTTATAAGCACCTTTGTTTTTCACACCGCTGACCTTGATCTTACCGGACTGCGCCACAGCTTTTGCACTCATGGCATAGATACGGTCAGTCTTTTCCTTCACAAGTTTGACCGCATCAAATCTGACCGTTTTGCCGTCTGCCTGCACTTCTCCGTTTGTTTTGGCTACCTGGAACGGGAAACTGATCACAATTTCATAGCCGTCCAGTCCGTCCAGATCACTTGTCATATTGGCATCTGTCTGGCTCGTACTTGTCTGGTTGTCCTGTGCAATGCTCATAACAGCTTTGTCACCTGTCAGCTCCAGGAAAGAAGATTTCATCTCCTTCGCAGATGCTTTCTGACTCAGTATATAAGAATTGTGTTCTTTTCCGTTCAGTACTTTTGTACCATTTGCCGTAAATTCCATTTCTTTCATGATCTCAGCATAGGTCTTTGCTGTGCTGCCCTGCTGGCTGTTCATATACTGCTCGATCTGCTTTTCTTCTTCGCTTGTTGTATCCACTTCCATCGAAACAGTTCCCGAAAGATCAGGATTGATCTCCATTTTTGCGCTCATGCCGCATCCTGTCAAAAGTGTGATACAAAGTGTTGTCAGTGCAACTGCAATTCTCTTTTTCATGTAGTTCCCCCTTTTCATATGCATGTTATAAGATGACGTCCGGGTCAAAAGCCCCGGATTTGATACTGCTTTACTGCAATAGCTATTTCCAGTATACCTTGTATCAACTTTATATACCAGCATAATTTAAAAAATACCACCAAAATACCGTCATATAAAAAATATACCGGAACACAGGTTTTATCCCGGTTCCGGCGTTCTCTTATTCTGTTATAGAATGCGCTGCGGCTTACAGCAGATTTTTCATGCTGTCCATACCGATCAATAGTGTTGACGTATTATGCAAAAGAGCTGATGTCGTAGGCGGGATCACGCCTGCCACGCCTAATGCGATCAGTCCTGCATTAAAGGTCACGATCTGTCTGTAATTTTTATGGATCCGCTTCATCAGTGCCTCGCTCAGCATTTTCAGTATAACGATCTCATTCAGATCATCTGCACTGACTGTAATATCTGCAATCTCTCTTGCAATCTCTGCTCCGTCACTGATGGCAATTCCGACATCGGCTGCGGAAAGAGCCGGTGAATCGTTGATACCGTCACCGATCATGACAACTTTATGTCCCTTTGCTTTCTCCTGCTGTACAAAATCAGCCTTATCCTCCGGCAGAACTTCCGCATAGAAATGATCCACGCCGACGCTCTTTGCGATCGCTTCTGCTGTCCGGTAGCTGTCACCTGTCATCATGACAATATTGGTAAACCCTTCTTTATGCAGCTTCCTGATCACAGACTTTGCTTCCGTGCGGAGCGGATCTTCAATACAGATCGTTGCTGCCAGCTTACCATCTATCGCCAGATATAAATGAGAATACTGCAGCGGCAGATTCTCAAACAATTCCTTCTTTTCTTCCGGAATCATGCACTTTTCATCTTCAAATACAAAATGATAACTGCCGATCACAACACGCTTCTCTCCGATCGTACTTGCGATACCGTGCGCTACCACATAATCCGGTTTGGTATGCATTTCCTCATGCAGAAGAGTTTTCTGTGTCGCAGCATCAACGACCGCTTTCGCCATAGAATGCGGAAAATGCTCTTCCAGACAGGCTGCAATACGCAAAAGCTCATCCGGGGTCTTATCGCAGAAAGATACAACGGATGCTACAGTCGGACATGCCTTTGTCAGTGTTCCGGTCTTATCAAATACGATCGTGTCAGCTTCTGCCATTGCTTCTAAGAATTTGCCGCCCTTTACGGTAATGTGATGGCTGCCTGCCTCGCGGATCGCAGAAAGCACGGAAATCGGCATTGCGAGCTTGAGTGCGCAGGAGAAATCCACCATCAGAATGGAAAGTGCCTTTGCGGCATTTCTTGTCAGAAGGTATGTCAGTGCTGTTGCGCCAAGGCTGTAAGGCACAAGCTTGTCTGCCAGATGGGCTGCCTTGCCTTCTACATTGGATTTCATTTTCTCCGATTCTTCGATCATCTTCACGATCTTTTCAAATTTGCTGTCACTTCCGACCTTGCTGACTGTGACCGTCAGTGTGCCCTCTTCCATCACAGTGCCCGCATATACGGATGCACCCTCTGCTTTTCTGACAGCCGTGGCTTCGCCGGTCAGTGACGCCTGGTTGACCAGTGCTTCCCCTTCTGCCACCACACCGTCAAACGGAATGACATTACCCATATGCACAACAACCTGCTCTCCTGTTTCAATTTCATCGACAGACACCAGAACCTCTGTCCCATCTACCTTTTTCCATGCTTTTGTCACATGCAAAGACAGGCTTCTTGCCAGATTATCGATTGACTTTTTATGTGTCCACTCTTCCAGCAGTTCACCGAAACCGAGCAGAAACATGATCGAACCTGCTGTGTCCGTATCATTTCTTAAAACAGATACCGCAATCGCTGTCGCATCCAGCACCGGTACCTCGATCTTTCCCTTCAGAAGTGTCTTCACTCCTTCTTTCATATACTTCAGGGACTGCCAGATGACATAGCAGGAACGGAGTGGCAGCGGAAGCAGCCATTTGATCGCATAATGCTTTACCACATGGCCGACCAGTTTTTCCTGATAATCTGCATTTAACGCTCTTCCTGAATTTTCGATCAGCCCCGCAGGTGCTTTTACTTCTTCATAGGCAAATGCCAGAAGCAGATCAATGATCTGTTGTCTGTCACCTGTATAAACGACCACGGCGTCTCCTGTCCGCTCATACACCTTCGCCTCTTTTACCTGCGGCTGTGTATGTAAATAGTAAAGAAGCAGGTCTGCCTGCGCATAACTCATGCGGTACTGCACAAGATGGATACGCATTCTTCCCCTTGCTTCATGCTTGATTATAAATTTCATAAGCTATCCTTACCTCACCACAAAGGAGCACCCGCCTTAGCAGGTGCTCCCTCTTTTTCTAAATTATTCCGCGTCTTCAGATGCTTCCTGTGCATCTGCTGCAAATTCCTGTTCCTGCTGCAGGGCTCTTTCTTCATTTATGCTCTTAGCATCTGCATAAATATCTTCAGCGTTCTCCTGTACAGTAGAAACTGTCTTCATAACACAGTCCTTTGCTCTGAGTGCTGCTGCAGTACAGTTTGTATATACTTTCTTTGCATCCTTACTTGATAAGATCTTGATGCCGGCTGTACCAAATGCTACTCCTGCTGCAAAGATACCTGTTTTTTTCCAATTGATTTCTTTGAAAATATTACTCATAATATCCACACCTTTCTCTATCTGTATCTTATTATGGGTGCTATTATAGCACCGGCACGGGCGGATAGCCAACTCTAACCCACGCCTGCAGCTGATAACTTTTCTCAATAAGAAAAATGTAGACTTATGACCTGTATGCTCCTGTAAAATGAGACAGGAACAATCATCTCATACACAAAACTCCATTATACTAAGCCAGTGCAGAGGCAATATCTTCCTTCATATCCAGTACTGCTGCCCTGGATGCATCCGCATAATTTTCCGGTGTAAACCGTTCCTTATACAGATCATTCTGATAAGCGGCAATAATACCGCGCGAGCTGTTCACGATCGCACCGAGTCCATCTTTATTAAAGAAGTGGACAAGATCCTTGCCTTTGCCGCCCTGTGCACCATAGCCCGGTACCAGAATATAAGCCTTTGGCATAATATCACGCAGGACACGTCCCATTTCCGGATAAGTTGCACCGACAACAGCACCAACATAACTGTAAGTATCTCCCATCAGTTCTTTGCCCCATTCATCAACCTGATGTCCGACCCACTCATACAGCGGCGCGCCGTCGATAATACGATCCTGAAATTCTCCGCTGCTCGGATTGGATGTCTTTACCAGAACAAAAATACCCTTTTTCTCTTCCTTACATACATCAATGAACGGTTTTACGCCGTCGCTTCCCAGATAAGGATTGACAGTTGCAAAATCTTCGTCAAAACCATAGTAGGATTTACTTCCTACCTGCACCTTGCCAAGATGCCCTGTTGCATAGGCTGCTGAGGTAGAACCGATATCACCACGCTTGATATCACCGATCACGATCAGTCCCTTTTCCTTGCAGTATTTGACTGTTTTATCAAATGCAACAAGTCCCGGAATACCAAACTGCTCATACATGGCGATCTGTGGCTTTACTGCCGGAACCAGATCATAGATCGCATCCACGATTCCCTTATTGTACTGCCAGATCGCTTCTGCAGCACCTTCGAGCGTTTCTCCGTATTCCGCAAAAGCTTTTTGGGTAATAAATTCCGGGATAAACTTCATCATCGGATCCAGTCCCACTACGATCGGTGCTCCCGTCTTTTTGATATTTTCGACTAATTTGTTAATCATGCTGTTTCTCCTTATGTTGATTTCATTTCAGGATACTTTGATCCCGCTTACAGATTCGCAGTCTCTGCCGCAAGACTGTCTGCATACTTCTTAATATTGGATGCATTGACATACTTTTTATGAGAATCGCCGCTGACAACTACAAGCGTCGGTGCCTGCATGACGCCGTAGCGGACTGCCAGCTCCATATTCTCTTCCGCATCGATCGGTACATATGCGATTCCCTGCAGATATTCCTTTGCCAGCTTACAATTCGGACAGGTCTTTGTCGTAAATAAATACTTTACATTTTCCGGTGTTCCGACAGAAACCTTGACATCCTGATCATAACCGGATAACGTTACCACACTGGAAACCGGTCTCTTTAATACAGATCTGTCCAGCCTGTACTCTGTTCTGTTTGCATATTCCTGTAATTTACCGTCATTCCAGTTCTGCACCGGTCTGTAGTAGCCTGTGATACGACTGTAAACCTCGGTCGGTTTACCGCAATGCGGACAGATTTTGACCTCTCCTGCCAGATACCCGTGTTCCTTGCAGATAGAGTACGTTGGAGACAACGTATAATAAGGCAGCTTATAATTTTCTGCGATCGTCTTTACAAGGTTAGCAGCAGCTTTCCAGTCCGGAAGCTTCTCGCCTAAGAATGCATGGAATACCGTACCGGATGTGTATAGCGTCTGCAGCTCGTCCTGAATATCCAGTGCATCGAATATGTCCACGGTATAATCAACCGGCAGATGAGAAGAATTCGTGTAATACGGTGTATCTCCCGGATGTCCTGCCGTCTTGATGCCCGGCCATCTCTTTTTATCATGCTTTGCCAGGCGGTAAGTCGTACTCTCTGCCGGTGTTGCTTCCAGATTGTAAAGATCACCGTACATTTCCTGATAATCGGAAAGACGCTCACGCATATGGTTCAGCACTTCTTTTGTAAATTCCTGTGTATGCTTGTCGGAAAGATCCGCACGCAGCCAGTTGGCATTTAAGCCGACCTCATTCATACCAATCAGACCGATCGTGGAAAAATGATTGTCAAAGTTGCCCAGATACCGCTTTGTATAAGGATATAACCCTTCATCCAGCAGCTTTGAGATAACACCACGTTTGATCTTTAAGGAACGGGCTGCAATATCCATCATCTTATTCAGCCGGCGGTAAAAATCATCCTTACTTGTTGACAGATAAGCGATCCTTGGCATATTGATCGTAACAACACCGACACTTCCCGTGCTTTCGCCGGAACCGAAGTAACCACCTGTCTTTTTACGCAGCTCTCTCAGATCCAGACGCAGTCTGCAGCACATGGATCTGACATCGGATGGCTCCATATCGGAGTTGATATAGTTGGAAAAATACGGTGTACCGTATTTGGAAGTCATTTCAAACAAGAGACGGTTGTTCTCTGTATCGGACCAGTCAAAATCCTTTGTAATGGAGTAAGTCGGGATCGGATACTGGAAACCGCGTCCGTTGGCATCGCCTTCGATCATCGTCTCAATGAATGCCTTGTTGATCATATCCATTTCCTGCTTGCAGTCACCGTATGTGAAGTCCATCTCTTTGCCGCCTACGATCGCCGGCAGATTTGCCAGATCGTTCGGAACCGTCCAGTCCAGTGTGATATTGGAAAACGGCGCCTGCGTGCCCCAGCGGCTCGGTGTATTGACACCATAAATAAATGCTTCGATACATTTCTTTACTTCCGGATATGTCAGGCTGTCCACCTTGACAAACGGAGCCAGATACGTATCAAAGGAAGAAAATGCCTGTGCGCCTGCCCATTCGTTCTGCATAATGCCGAGAAAGTTTACCATCTGATTACACAATACGGAAAGATGCGCTGCCGGTGCGGATGTGATCTTGCCGGTAATGCCGCCAAGTCCTTCCGTGATGAGCTGCTTTAAGCTCCAGCCTGCACAATAGCCTGTCAGCATGGACAGATCATGGATATGGATATCCGCATTTCTGTGTGCCTCCGCTATTTCTTCATCATAAATCTCTGAAAGCCAGTAATTGGCAGTTACTGCGCCGGAATTGCTTAAGATCAGTCCGCCGACAGAATATGTTACGGTGGAATTTTCCTTGACACGCCAGTCCTCTACCTTTACATAGCCGTTCACCACATCTTTATAATCCAAGATCGTAGATTTCATGGTACGCAGTTTTTCACGCTGTTTTCTGTAAAGAATGTAAGCCTTGGCTACCTGTGAGTAACCGGCCTGCTCCAGCACACGCTCTACGCTGTCCTGTACATCCTCTACATGCACCTCTTCGTCTTTTACCTTTTCCTGAAAATCTGCTGTGACACGGAGACTTAATAAATCCACAATATCATTCGTATACTGCACATCTGTTGCAACAAATGCCTTCATGATCGCATCACTGATCCGCTTTAAGTCAAACTCCGCTACATCACCGTTTCTTTTGATTACCTTTAACATGAAATCTCCCTTTCTACTACATTTTTACCCCATCAGTTAACATAACTGCATATGCGCCGATTAGTTTTATTGTAGCATTGCGGGTATGCAAAGTCAATATAAAGGCAAAAGAAAACCACTATATCTTATGTTAACATTGTTATGTCAACACAAGATATAGTGGCAAAACTTATCTTGTCTTTAAGAATTCATTTTCGCGGATCGCCGCCGCATCATCCGGATAACTGTCTAAATAGCTGTTCATCAGGGCTGCAGCCTTTTTGAAATTTCCAAGATGTTCATAGGCAACGATCTGGTTGAAACGAAGTTCTTGTGTTACAGAATTATTTTCCGTAACGGACAGACCACTGTTAATCGCGGTAAGCGCCGCCTCATAATCTTCCGTCTCCAGTTTACATAATCCAAGCTGGTTATAGATGACCGGATCCGCATCGTTTTCTGCCAGGTATTTTTCATACAGACTTGCCGCATAATTGCTGTCACCGAGCTGCTCATACGTCTTGCCCAGCATCAGAAGCGTGTCACTGCTTGTTTCCTTTGCACCACTTTTTGCAAGTTCTAAAAAGTTGCGGGCATTTTCATAATCCTTGCTATAATAATAGACAACACCTTTTTCATAATCTGTCATGGCATCGAGTCTGTTTTCGATCGCAGAACTCAGATAAGACTGTCCTTCCTGCTCGTGTCCGTTATCCGCAAAGGTTTCATATACACGGATCGTCATCGGAATGCTGTTTTTACTTTTAGAAAGTGCTTCATTCAGATCCTTGACTGCTCCGTCATAGTCTCCGTTTTCCATTTTAATGCTGCCACGCAGATAATAGACCATATCCTGTCCTTTACGCACGCCTGCGATCGCATCAAGCGTCTGGATCGCATCTGACAGTTGTCCGTTTTTATACTGCGCTGTAGCAAGATAATAATTGATGTCCACTTCCCGATCGCTGACAAACATCCCGCCGTTCTGCAAAGCGCGGTCAAAGCTTTCGATCGCACTCTCATAATCGGTCTGCCCCATATAGGCAAGTCCCTGCCCTCTGTAGGCAAGCTGCAGATCTTCACCTTCGAGGATTGCCTTATCAAAACAGGTTCGTGCCTGCTCATAATTCTGTGCACTGATCGCTTCCATTCCGGCGTCTGTATTGGTTGTTTTCTTTCCGCATGCCACAAGACAACCTGCAAGCAGGACTGCCAGAAGGGCCGCGGAAGATTTCCGCATTGTATATTTTCGCATATTAATCTGTTCCATTCTTTCGCTACTATCTTTTCTATTCCTTTAGAATACCCTTTCTGACGAAACCTGTCAACGAATGCACCTCTGTTTTTCCTTGTTTTCGCTGAAATTTTGCAGTACACTAGACAGGTAGATCACAGACAGGGAATGACAGCATGAACACTTTTCAGCAAAGCTTTTATTTATTAAAGAAAAACCTGCGTTCCATCGTAGGCTTTGAAATCGTATACCGCTTATTCTGCATCGCACTGATGCTGCCATGCGTTACCGCATGCTTCCAGCTCTCTCTGCGCCTTGCGGGATATCATTATTTATCCGGAGACCGTATCTTTTCTTATTTGGTACGTCCGACCACGATCGTGATTCTGTGCTTTGTCCTGCTTTTACTTTCTGTCATCACTGTATTTGAAATTTTTTGTCTGATCCCGGCTTTTCATGCCTCTTATCACGGCCAGACAATTTCTCTGACCGATATGCTCAGCCGTGGGCTCTTCATATTAAAAAAAAGTATCAGGCAGCATAACCGCAGTCTGTTCCTGTTTTCCCTGTTTCTCATTCCACTGACAAACATCACCATCCTGTCCGGCTATTTTACAAGCGTGACGATCCCTGATTTTATCCTGTATTATATCCGATCGAATCAGACTGTATTTCACGTGCTCTGTGTAATCCTTGTAATCTGTCTGCTTCTTTCGATCCGTTACTGCTTAAGTCTTCACTGTTACTGCTTAGAGCCGGGGAGCTTCAAAGAAGCAAGGTCACACTGCAGGAAGCTGACAAAACGACACTATTTCCATACAGCACTGCAGCTCCTTGCCTGGAATATCCTGATCCTGGCTGTTCTGGCGGTGATCCTGCTGCTTTGCTTTATGCTGAGCCTTTTCTTTGTCCGGTTTGTCCTGACAGACCATTTTAACAGCAGCACAATCTATATGATCTTCAGCTCGATCCTGTCCTTTTTGTTCGAGCTTTACATTCTGTTCAGTATCCCACTGACATTTTCTTATTTAAGTGCACTCTATTACAGACAGCTGCTGAAGCAGAAGGAAGAAGTCCCTGCACCGGTTCCGGAAAGCCGTTCTGTTCTGGTCAGGATCAGTAAGCGTTTGCTTCTGCTTCTGGTGATCCTTGCCGCAGGCTTCAACTTTTATTATCTGGATCTGTTAAAGAATACAAGCATCTTCTGGACCCAGAATATCCTGCTTTCCACACCAACCATTACCGCGCATCGCGGTGACAGCCACAATGCACCGGAAAATACACTTGCCGCCTTTCAGTCTGCGATCGACAATCAGGCTGACTGCATCGAGCTGGATGTCCAGCAGACAAAGGATCATGTCATTGTCGTGGTGCATGATACCAACTTAAAACGCCTGACCGGTATCGACAAAAACGTTTCCGACCTGACCTATGAGGAGCTTCTCTCTCTAGATTTCGGTTCTCACTTTTCTCCCGCCTACAAAGGCGAAAAAATCTGTACACTGGATGAAGTGCTGACGCTTTGTAAGGACAGGATCGATCTGAATATCGAACTGAAAACAAATATATCCGATACCGGTCTGGAAGCAGGCGTGGTTGCTCTGATCGAATCCCATGACTATGCGGAGCACTGTGTGGTTGCTGCCAAGAAACCGGATTCCCTGAAAAAAATAAAATCGCTGGATGATTCCATCCAGACGATCTATCTGTTACCTGTTGCTTACGGAAATTACCAGAACCTCAGCTATATCGATGGTTTCAGTATTAAATCTTCATTTATTACCCGTAAGCTGGTCAATCATATGCATGCAAACGGCAAAGCAGTTTATGCCTGGACAGTCAATGAACGCGAAGACATGGAGCGCATGTTCAGCCTCGGTATTGACTGCCTGATCACGGATGAACCGGTTCGTGCAAAAGAGGTTCTCTATTCACAGGAACTTAATCCATCCATTGCGATCTGGCTTGAACAGCTCACGCATCACTTCTTAAGCGATTGATATGCTTCTTCCGCAGCGGTGAGTACTTCATAATTTGTTACGTATTCCCGCTGCTCAGCAGATGCATCATTGTATAACTGTCTTGCGCGTTCTATTTTCTTTTTGCTGTCCTTTGTAACGGTTCCGATCTTGGCGATCGAATCAACAACTGCCTGCGCCTTTTCCGCGTCCGGCTGACTGATCGTTTCTTCCGATTCCGTTCCGTCCAGGTAATAGCAGATGACAGGCGTTCCCTTTGCGATCTCCCCGTATAATTCTTTTGCTTTCAGATAAGGCATATTGACACAGCCATGGGACCCGCCCTTTTTATAAATATCAGCTCCGAAGCTGTCTCTCCAGATTGCATCATGCAGTCCGATATTGCCATTGAATGGCATCCAGTAAGAAACCGGTGTTTCATAATTTTCCCCTACCAGCATGGCATCCTGCTCTTTATAGGTAATACCGTAAATACCCGCCGGTGTATCAAAGCCCCTTGCCGCATTCCCGGATACAAACTCGGATTCCATTTTCTTTTCTCCGTTTACATATAAGAAAAGATGCTGTGCGGTCAGATTGATCTCAATATATGTATTGCCATAGTCCTGACTGCCATATACTGCCGCTGTCTGATAATAAACCGGGATCCGCTCACCACTTTCTCCGTTTTTTATCATTTCCTTCAGCTGCTCCTGCTCCTGGCTGTAATTCATCCACCAGCCGTAATCACCGCCTTCGATCGTGATCGTTTTGCCATAACTCGTCTGAAATTCTCTGCTTCGAAAGATCGTGTCATATTTCTTACGCAGCATGACAACAAAATCATCTATCTTCTCCTCCGATACACTGACCTTATTTGTCTCTTCATCGACCAACAGCCACTCGGAAAGTACACTGCCATCAATGACTTCCTCCTGCTGTCCGAAATGATACACAATACGCAGATCCGTATACTGCTTCATCTGTGCAAGACGCTCTGTCAGCTTTGCATCGTCCGCATAGACGGATGGTTCCTCGTAGCAGCCCTCTTTCTCTAAATCTATCTCTGTGAGCAGCGCATCAACTGCCGTCTCCACTGTCTGGATCGTCTTGGTCTGGTTCAGTACATTCCCCCGTATCTCCGGTACGATCCGATAACCGGTCTGCGGATCATATTCTGAAATATGGGCATTCTCCGGCCCTGTCACAAAGCTTTCCTGAAAGCCCTGCAGCTTCAGTATCGCAGTCATCAGGGCACTGTCCACATAGGCATACAGATTCTCTACGGTATATACATGCTGCTCTCCCTTTATATAAGAAGAAATCGCCTTCAGAATATTTTGCTGTTTCAAAATTCCGTTGAGTTCGTCTGTATTGGAAACCGTTACACCGATCTGATCTCCCGTGATCGTTTCTGTGATGTAACTGCCCTCTCCTGTCCGCTCCCTCACAGTCAGGACATATTCCCGCATCCGGCTTTCCAGCTCCTCCATCGTCAGTCCTGACGCATCAATTTCATTAATGATCGTTCCCTTGCTGAAATGGCTGCTGCAATATACGCTGCCTGCGATCAAAAGCCCCAGCAGAAAGGCAAACAGAACCCCTAAACTGCTCCAAAGTACCATTTTCTGATTTTTCTTTTTCCGTTTTTTCTTCTTGTTCTGCATGATATACTCTCTCTTTCAGCTCCATTATATCGACACTATCCCTGTCTGTAAATAGGAGGATACTCCCACCGTCTATCTTGCTCATTTGGCGCAAACCCTATATAATAAGAAAACAGATGAATACTGCTTCCGGATCAGGAAGCAATCATGTTAGGAGATTATGTATGGCATTTCCGTTACCCGAAGCTTTCCTTTCGCGTATGCAACAGCTTTTACCCGAAAAAAGCGAATATGAATCATTTATACAAAGCTATGACAAAGATCATTATCAGGCACTTCGCATAAACCCGTTAGAAGGAGATGCGGGCACCTTGTTTTCCCACCTTGGCTGCACGCTTACGCCTGTACCATGGTGCTCCACAGGATTTTATTATCCACAGGAGCTGCACCCGGGCAAATCCCCGTATCACGAAGCCGGTGCCTACTACATACAGGAACCGAGTGCAATGGCACCTGCTGCCTATTTAGACGCACAGCCCGGTGAAAAGATACTGGATCTTTGCGCCGCGCCCGGCGGCAAAAGCACACAGATCGCAGGCGCCATGCGGGGGCAGGGACTTCTGATCAGCAATGAGATCCATCCTGCCAGAGCCCGCATTCTGTCAGAAAATATAGAGCGCATGGGCATTTCCAATGCGATCGTCACAAACATGGCACCAGCAGAGCTCTCTTCTCATTTTCCGCTCTTTTTTGACCGGATCATGGTAGATGCGCCCTGCTCCGGCGAGGGCATGTTCCGCAAAAATGACGAAGCCATTTCGCAGTGGAGCCCTGAAAATGTAGCCCTGTGTGCCCAAAGGCAGCAGGAGATCTTAGAGCAGGCAGACCTGATGCTCCGAATGGGCGGACGCATGGTATATTCGACCTGTACTTTCTCACCGGAGGAAGACGAACAGTGCATCCTGCAGTTTTTAGACTCTCATCCGATCTACCGGCTCATACAGGTTCCTCTGTATGATGGTATGCAGCGTGGACTTATAAAAGAAGCAGAATCTGCCATCCGTCTCTGGCCGCATAAGCTCCATGGAGAAGGGCATTTCGTTGCAGTTCTCGAGAAGGGTGAAAATACTGCCGATCACGCACAGGCAGGCACTGCGTCATGCAGTCTTTCCGCCGGTGATCTTCTGCTTTCCGATCACGAAGTCATTCTTCCCGGCAAAAAGAACAAAAATTCCGGTCGTCAGATTTCCAAAAAAAGAGACCGCACCAAGTCAAATGGTACGATCTCTCAGGATTATTCTCTCTTATCCTCTTTTTTACACGATATGCTTGTCGATCCGCTCTCCGGCCGCCTGACAACCTTTGGGGAACAGATCTACCTGCTGCCTGATCAGGCACCTTCCCTGCATGGACTGAAGGTACTGCGCGCGGGGCTTCACTTAGGGCAGCTCTCCGGAAAACGTTTTATCCCGGGTCATGCACTGGCTCTTTCCCTGCGCCCTGAACAGGTCACAAATTATGTAAACCTAGACGCTTCTGATCCACTGCAGTTACAAACCGCTATCCGCTTCCTATCCGGCGAAACCTTCCCATACGAAGGGAAAAATGGCTGGTATCTGATCTGTATCGACGGTTACAGCCTTGGCTGGGGCAAACTGGCAGGCTCTATTATGAAAAATCATTATCCAAAAGGTCTGCGCAAATATCTTTAAAAATTTACATCGATCTCGATACCCTTCAGATCCTCATTGATCAGGTGATTCTTCTTCATGATCTGATTGATCCGTTGCGTTGTCTCCTCAGGCTGCGTAACGGACTGTTTCTGAAAACTGGCATCTGCCTGCAGCTTTTCCGCATCCAAATCTCCCTCGATCATCTCTCTGTCTTCTTTCCGTTCTTCTTTTGCCTTTTCGATCCGCTCGTCCTGTTCTTCTTTTTCTTCTGCCTTCTTCTCGGCTTCTTCCTTCTTCTCTTCCAGTTCTTTATCCAGCTTTTCTTTGGCATCCGCGATCACCATACCAACGATCTCATCCGATGCTGCTTTTTGGATCTCTTCCGCAGCATCTCCGGCTTTTAACATATCCTGGGATTTTAACTGATCCACCTTGGCATCTGACTGATTTTGCGTCAGCACCATGATCTGCTGCTGCATAAGATCTGCATCTGACTGCAAAGCAGCTTTTTTCCCGTTTAAAAAAAGTACCTGTTTCTGATATTCTGTCCTCGGTTCATTTGCCAGTTCTTTTAACCGGTCAATCTCTTCCTTACTGAAATCATCCGAAAAGATACCCAGCTTATTATTCTGGTATTTTTCCAAAAGCTCCAGATCCTTCTGCTCCTGCGAATCCTTCGATATTCCATACGTTTCCCGCAGCTTATCCTTTTCCGCAGAAATATTGCCGATCTGCTGCATTTTTTCCTGATATTCTGCGACCTTTTCCGCCTTCTGTGCTTTCAGATCCTCTATATTCTGTTTTGTCGCCTGATCCCCGGAAAAAGTATCTTTGACAAGCTTCATTGCCTGCTTCTGTGCCAGCTTACGTTTCTTTTCGATCTGCTCCTTTGAAGATCCTGCGATCAGAAATCTTCCGTCCACATTTTTCTTCGTGTTTTGTGTATTCTGCGCTCTTCTATTTCTTTTTCCCGCACTTTTTTGCAGATTCTCTTTCTGAACTGCCTGCATTGTCTGATCTGTTTTCTGAAT